>Ga0209109_10000048_pt1 | contig 45164 bp, 46 predicted proteins | sample Rifsed10ft2_FD_184004 | JGI IMG/M metagenome (GOLD analysis project Ga0209109, IMG submission 184004) | Soil microbial communities from Rifle, Colorado, USA - sediment 10ft 2 (version 2) | ecosystem: Environmental > Terrestrial > Deep subsurface > Rock core/Sediment | place: Rifle, Colorado... | reverse complement strand
GCCGAGGGCGGAGAGCCGCCCGGTCAGCTCACCCGCCGTTTCCTCTTTCAGGATGTCCACCGCCTGGGCGGTCAGCACCGGCCCGGTGTCGAGACCTTCGTTCAACCTGATGATGGTCACGCCGCTCATCGGATCCCCGGCCATCAAGGCCCGGGCCACCGGGGCGGCCCCACGCCATCGGGGCAGAAGGGAGAAATGGACGTTCAGCATGCCGCGATCCGGCACCACAAGCGCTTCGGGGTCGAGGATCATCCCGAAGGCAACGACCACACCCACGTCGAAGTGCCCTGCATCACGGAGCAACCCGGCAAGCTCTGTGGGGCGGGACGGCTGGCGCACCATGAGACCGAGCTCATCTGCCCGCACCTTGACCGGCGAGGGCTGAACCCGCCGGGATCGGCCCCTCGGACGGTCCGGGCGGGTGACCACCAGCCCAATGTCGAAATCGTGGGCGAGCGTTTCGAGCGTGGGAACAGCGGCTCCCGGGGTGCCCAGGAACACTATTCGAGTCATTCGTGACTCGCCATCCCCAACGCCTCGTCCCTGAGATCGCGGAGGGCTTGTTTGCGCTCCCTCCGCTCCAGACGATCGATGAGGAGCTTGCCGTCGAGATGGTCGACCTCATGCTGGAGCACACGGCCCAGGAGCCCGTCTCCGGCGAACTCGACCTCGTTACCTCCAAGGTCGAAGGCCCGGGCCCTGGCGAAACCGGGTCTCTTGATCTCCCAATAGTGCCCGGGCACCGAGAGGCAGCCCTCCTCGTAGGCCCATTCCCCGGACAACTCCACGATCTCGGGGTTGATCATGACCCGGGGCCCGAGACCGTCCTGAGCGTCGAATACCGCGATTCGGCGAGGGATCCCGATCTGGTTGGCGGCCAGCCCGACCCCGGGTGCCTGGTACATGGTCTCGATCATGTCGATGGTCAGCACCTGGAGGGTCTCCTCGAAATCGACGATCGGTTTGGTCTCCATTCGGAGAACCGGGTCACCAAAGGTTCGGATGGGAAGGATGGCCATGATGGGTTCCCGGGACGGACGCGGATGGGCAGAGTAGACGACTCGGGGCTGGTGTCCCCTCTCGCCTGTGAGCGTTAGATTTCTGTTGACGGGCTCTCCGGCATCGCAGGTGTCGCGCTCCCGGTTAGGGATCACCCATGCACATCACCGCCAACGACCTGATCGTCACCTTGCGCTCCAACGGTCTGCGCATCACCGAGGCGCGTCGTGCCGTTTGCGGGGTCATTGCCCGATCCCACGGCGACCATCTCGATGCCGCCACCATCCACCGCAGGGCGATGAATGATTTGGGCATGGACCTCGATTTGTCGACCGTCTATCGAACGTTGGAGGCCTTGGAAGAAGCCGGAGCGGTCCGCCACGCCCATTTGGGAGAGGCCGCGGTCTATCACCTCTCCGACGAGCAGCCCCATCAACATCTGGTGTGCCGGGTTTGTGGCGCCACAGTCGCGATTCCCGCGTCCGATCTCACCGAGTTCCTGTCGTCGGTGGAAAAGTTGACGGGCTTCGTGGCGGACGTCGAGCATTTCGCCCTCTGGGGGATCTGCGCCGACTGCAACTCCGCCTGACTACTCCGCTAATCTCTTGTTGCAAGTCCTTCGCAATTAGGGGAGCGATGCACATTCCCGATGGTTTCATCGGACCGGGCGTCTCCGTGGCCGCCGGGATCACCGCACTAGGCGGATTCGGGGTGGCGCTGCGCAAGACGCACGGCTACCTCACGGATCGATTGGTCCCGATGGCTGCCCTCGTCGCCGCCTTCGTCTTTGCAGCCCAGATGATCAACTTCCCGGTGCTGCCAGGGATGAGCGGTCATCTCCTCGGTGGGGTGCTGGCTGCGGTTCTGGTGGGCCCCTGGGCCGGTTGCATCGTGGTGTCCCTCGTCCTGATCGTCCAGGCCCTGCTCTTCGCCGACGGCGGCCTCTCGGCCCTGGGTCTCAACATCGTGAACATGGCTCTGATCGGGGCGGTTGGCGGGTATGTGATCTATCGGGCTCTGTTTCGCCTCGGCGGCTCCCGGGCTTCTCGGGTGCCGCCCTGCGCCGGGCTCGCCGCCCTGATCTCGGTCCCGCTGGCCGCCATGGGATTCGTCCTCGAATTCGCCCTTGGAGGCACGGTGGAAAGCATCTCACTGGGCTCGGTGTTTTGGGCGATGCTGGGCGCGAATCTTCTGATCGGTGTCGGTGAGGGTCTCATCACTTTCCTTGTGATCGGGGCCGTGATGCGCTCGCGCTCCGACCTGGTCTATGGCTCACCCACCTTTGGAGGGGCCCGATCCGAGGAACTGGTCTCGTGAGAAAGGGAATGGTCTTCTTCGGCGTGGGTCTCCTCATCACGGTTGTGATCGCGGCTGTCGTCTCCCAATTCGCCTCGACCCAACCCGACAGCCTGATGTACGTGGCCGAGCAGGGAGGCTTCGTCAACACGGCCGAGGCACATGCACTCGATCAATCACCGTTGGCCGGCTATGGCGGTGACAGTGAATCGCGCAGAGTCGTCGCCGGCGTGGCGGGGGTGCTTGCCACCCTCGGTCTCGGCTACCTTGTCTTCTTCCTGGCCAAGGCAGGCAAAACACGGGCAGAGGGGTGAGCGGCTCGCACGGCCACGCTCTGTTCGTGCACACCAATTCGCCGCTGCACCGGCTCGCACCACAGGTGAAGATCGCTACCGCCCTCGTGATGCTGTTTGCGATCATCAGCACCCCTCGGGAGGCGATCTGGGCATTCGCTTGCTACACCCTGGCTCTCGGCACGTTGGTGCTCATCGCCCGGATCTCGATTCGATTCCTGCTCAGCCGGATGCTGGTTCTCACCCCGTTTGCGCTGCTTGCCCTTCTGTTTCCGCTGTTCGGGATGGATCCCCGGGTGGAGGTGCTCGGCGTCTCGTTATCCGAGCAGGGTCTTTGGGACATGTGGAACTTGTTGGCCAAGGCGAGCCTCGGGTTGATCAGCGCCATCCTTCTGGGCGCTTCCACCGAAGTCGCTGATCTCCTTCGCGGCTTTGACTCGCTTCGGGTGCCGAGGTTGGTGACGGCCATTCTCGGGTTCATGGTTCGCTACATCGATGTGGTCGTCGATGACCTCACCCGGATGCAACTCGCCCTCGCGGCCCGCGGCCACCAGGGCTCGAATCTCACCCGATGGGGCCCTTACGGTCGAGCTGTGGGGACCATGTTCATTCGCACTTATGAACGCGGCGAGCGTGTCTATCTGGCAATGGAGTCTCGGGGGTATGCCGGTGAAATGCCGGTGTCGTCGCGGGTCCAGGCAACACCGAGAGAATGGGTTGTTGCCGCCCTCGTGGGGGCGGCGTTCTGGGCGATCGCGATCGCGGCGAAAGTCACGACTTGAGCACCCCGGTCATTGAGATCCTGGGACTCGACTTCGCCTATCCCGACGGCACCGAGGCCCTGAGAGGCGTCGACCTCCACATCCATCGCGGGGAACGCGTTGCGTTGCTCGGTCCCAATGGAGCAGGCAAGACCACCCTCATCCTCCACATGAATGGCATCCACCGCGCCCAAACCGGGACGGTGACGGTGTCAGGCCTCCCGGTGACAGTCCCGAACCTCCTCGAAATCCGGCGGCGGGTGGGTTTGGTCTTCCAGGACCCGGACGATCAGTTGTTCATGCCCACGGTGCGGGAGGACGTGGAGTTTGGCCCGCGAAACCTCGGCTTGACCGGAGCCGAGCTGGAACAGCGGGTTGCGGCCGCCCTGGCCTCGCTCGAGGTCGCCAACCTCGCCGATCGGGCGCCGAATCACCTCTCATTCGGCCAGAAACGCCGGGTGTCGATGGCAGGTGTGATGGCGATGGAGCCGGAGATCTTGGTGCTCGACGAGCCGACATCGAACCTCGACCCGGCCAGCAGGGCGGACCTGACCCAGGCCTTACTCGGCCTCGATGTGACCCAGCTCATCGTCACCCATGACCTGCTCTATGCCCTCGAAGTGAGCCCACGATCGGTGATCATCGATTCCGGGAGGATCGTCGCTGACGGGCCGACGAGAGATCTCCTCGGCGATGCCGAACTTCTGACTGCCCACCGGCTCGCCCTGCCCGCGGGCTTGCATCTATTGGCTGGTGGAACCGATCGATCGGACGGGAATCAGTGGCCGCCCGTCCCCCTCAATTGACCTTGTGGGCCTTGCTGGTGGCGGCGGCTTTCTTGTCCCTCTTCGCCTGACGCTTCTGCTTCAGGTCCTTGGAAGCAACCTTCTTGGTCGTCTTGACGCCTTTGTCTTTGCTGGCCATGTGTGCCTCTCACGCTTTGTCTGCGGTAACGATCCGATGGTGTCGGAGCACATTCTGACAGGCCTTCGACTCGAGTTTCGAGCCAATCCTCAGAGGTCGATCGGGTCGGAGTCGACTCGCACGGTCCACCCCCGCTCCCGCCAGCCTTGCACCAGGGCGCGCATCCCCAGCCGTGCCGGGCCCAGCGCTCCCTGCAGAAGCCAGCGTCCCCGGCCCGGCGAAACCGCCGGCCCCAGGATCGTGTCTGCGAACAGGGACCGGATCTCGGCGTCGACCTCGGAGATCGGCCCCTCTCCCCTCAACTCGACAGCGATCATCTCCGAGGCCGGAGGCAACCCCGTTTTTGCCCGCTCCGAGAGCAGTGATTCGAGATATGGGATTGGATCGCCCCTCCTCATGGTGGCGACCAGGTCCGAATCCGGAAGAGAGGTCTGCAGGATCATCCGCCGACCGGACCCGGGCTCGAGCGTGTTGCCGAGCCGGGCCATGATCCGCAGCGCCTCTTCACCGGCGCGGTAGTTGTGCCCCAACATCAGGGAGTCGGCGTCGGCTGCCACCACCAGGTCCATGGGAGCCAGCCCGGCGAGGTCACGTTCGGTGCCTACCGACACGGGGAGCTCCGTCGGATGAGCTCCTGACAAGCCATGTCCCAGACGCCGGTTGATCTCGGAAGACAGGCGCTCGGGAATCGAGCCCATTTCCTCGAATGTCATCGAACCACACCCGGCACAGGCCCCGTTCGGGGCCCCACATCGGCTGCAGGCCGGGGCCCGGCCGAGACGGGAGCCGCATTCCTCGCATTTCCGCACCCGCCGGCATCGAGTGCACCGCATCGAGGCTTCAGCTGCCCGGACGTGGGTGAAGACAAATGACCGGCGGCCGGCGGAGGCGACAGCTCGGAGTGCCGATATGGTGCGCTCGGATAAGAAGCCTGCCCCTGGTGGGTCTTCTCGCCGATCCACCACTTCCACCAGCGGCCAGGCCCTGGAGGCCCCCCGCAGCACTTCGGCGCCTGCCGCAATCACCTCGAGGGAAGGGGTGGGGCCGACGAAGACGAGGGCGAAGCCCTCCACCCGGGACCGGGTGGTCATCAAGTCGCGCACGTGAATCGTTGGCGTCTGGCGGTCCTTCATCGCCCGGCGGCCCTCCTCGAGAACGACCACCAAGGCCAGGCCGGCGATCAGCCAGGTGGCTACCCTTGGTGTCCCGATGACGAGTCGACCTGGGCCCTGTGCCGCTTCCCAGGCTCGTGTCACCTCATTGGCAGCATCGCCCGCGATGGCCACCACGCGATCCCCGAAGGCGGCCGTGGCCGGCCCCGTCATCGCCTCGACCTCGGTCGTGGTGGCGGCAATCACCAACGCCGACCTTCCGGCGGCCAGCACCGGGGCCAGCGCCCACAGCCAGTCCGTTTGGTGCCCGCCAGTGACAATGGCCGCCGGCGGTCTGCGTCTCCCCTCGGCCGCGGCCTGTGCGATCGAGGCCAGGGGGTGATCGATCGAATGCGCAGCCACGTACCCGGTAGCCGGGTCGCCGGTCGATTTCGGGAGGTTGGGAGGCACCGATCGATCGAGAAGGATCGAAAGCGGGGCCACATAGTGCGTCGCAGCCCAATCGAGGCTCTTGAGCAACCTGGCGTCGAAGACAGGTGCAGCGCCGGAGACTGTGTTGATATCCTTGAGATTGCCGGCACGGTCGGAGGCCAACTCGACGACGTAACCCCGGGCTTTGCGACCACCGAGCGGAACTCGCACCATGGACCCGAGCCGAACCACGCCCTGGAGATGGTGAGGGATCGAGTACCAGAAGCCCTTGTCTACGGCAAAGGTGGGGACGCTGGGGACAACCCGAGCCGCCGGTCGACTCAGAGACCCGCCGCCGCTCTGATCGCCTCCACCCGGTCGAGCTGCTCCCAGGAGAACCCCGACCTGCCGAAATGGCCATAGGCCGCCGTTGGGGCGAAGACAGGCTTGGTCAGATCGAGTTGTGCGATCAGGGACGCGGGCCGGAAATCGAACACCTCGTCAACCACCACCCCGATCGTCTCCGGTGACACCCGCTCGGTGCCAAAGGTCTCAACATGGATGGAGAAGGGCTCGGCACGACCGATCGCGTAGGAGAGCTGGATCTCGAGCTTGGTCGCGACTCCGGCGGCGACCAGGTTCTTGGCTGCCCAACGGGCGGCGTAAGCGCCTGATCGGTCGACCTTGGTGGCATCCTTGCCCGAGAAGGCCCCTCCCCCATGACGGGCATACCCGCCGTAGGTGTCCACGATGATCTTCCGACCGGTCAGCCCGGTGTCGGCCACCGGGCCCCCGATCACGAAACGGCCCGAGGGGTTGAAGATGAATTCCATCTCGGAAGTGAGCATGTCCTCGGGCACCACTTCCGCGACAACGATGTCGAAGACATCCTTGGCCATATCAGCCTGGTCCTTCTCGGGGGCGTGGTGGGCAGAGATCAAGACCTTCTCCACGGCAACAGGGCGGGTTCCCTCGTAGCGCACCATCACCTGGGTTTTCCCGTCGGGGCGCAGATAGTCGAGCTTTCCGGTCCGTCTCACCTCGGAGAGACGCTCTGCGATGCGATGGGCGAGCTGGATGGGAAGCGGCATCAGCTCCTCGGTTTCGTCGACCGCGAAACCGAACATGAGGCCCTGGTCACCGGCGCCGAGGTCGCGGTCGACACCGGCGGCGATGTCGGCGCTCTGCTCATGGACATGGTTCTGGACTTCGAGACTCTCGGCCGAGAAATCCGGGTCGAACCCGTCGTAACCGATCCGGGCCACCGTCTCTCTCACGATCCCTTCGACATCGATCGCCCCATCTGCCGTGATTTCCCCACCGACCACCGCCAGCCGGGTAGTCACAAACGTCTCGCAGGCAACCCGGGCTAGTGGGTTGCTGGTGAGGGCGGCGTCGAGGACGCTGTCAGAGATGGCGTCAGCGACCTTGTCCGGGTGCCCCTCGGTCACCGATTCCGATGTGAAATACCAGCGCCTCATGAGGGAGCGAGGTTAATCCCCTTCAACTCCTCAGCAATCCGGTCCCACAGCTGTTCGGCGACCTGGCGCTTGGATTGGAGTGGCAGCTCGATGGTGCTCCCCTCCCTGTCGATGATGACAACCCGATTGGTGTCGGTGCCGAACCCCGAGCCGGGCTCGGACACGTCGTTGTAGACCAGGAGGTCCACCGCCTTGCGCTTCGCCTTCTCCACCGCTCGCTCCACTCCTCCGGTCTCGGCGGCGAAGCCCACGACGAAGGGGCGATTGGAGCGCCCCACCATGGAAGCCAGGATGTCTGGTGTAGCCGTCAACTCGATGGAATCGAGGGCCTTCGAACGCGAGATCTTCAGTTCCTGGCTGGTTCGCGGCTTGAAATCGGCAACGGCTGCCGCCATCACCGCGATCTCTGGATCTACGCCGCCGACTGCCTCCAGCATCTCGTCGGCGGTGTCGACTCGAACCACCTTCACTGAGGGGTGGGCCGGGAAGTCCGAGGTCGTGACCAGCGTCACGTCGTAGCCACGTCGAACGGCTTCGTCGGCGATCGCATGGCCCATCTTTCCCGAGGAGCGATTCCCGATGAACCTCACGGGGTCAATTGGCTCCCTGGTTCCTCCCGCGGTCACCAGGACCACGCGACCCCGGCCTTCGCCGCCGAGAATGTCGTTCGCGACCTCCACGATCTCGTCGGGCTCGGCCACCCTGCCCACACCGACGTCCCCACCGGCCAATGGCCCGATCTCAGGGCCGACCATGTGATAACCGTCGCCCCGCAGGATCTCCAGATTGCGACGGGTCGCAGGGTGCTCCCACATCTCGGTGTGCATTGCCGGTGCCAGCAGCACGGGGGCCGTCGTGGCCAGCACCGTCGCACCGACCGCATCCGACGATATCCCGGTTGCCAGTCGCCCCAGGGTGGCCGCAGTGGCAGGTGCCACGATGACGAGGTCCGCCCAGCGGCCAAGCTCGGTGTGTGGTGAAACCAGATCGCCCTCGAACAACGAGGACACCGGCTGATGACCCGTGATTGCGGCAAATGTCTGAGGCCCGATGAACTCCCCGGCCGACTCGGACATGACCACTCGCACCTCAGCCCCAGCCTCGACGAGCCGGCGAGCTAGATATGCGGACTTGTAGGCGGCAACCCCCCCGGTGACACAGAGGACGACCCGCCGTCCGTGGAGCATCGGTGCCCTCTACTCCTCGACGGTGTCGACGGAGACTTTGCCCTCTGCGATCTCTTCCATGGCGATGGTGAGGGGCTTTCGTGAAAGGGAATGCACCTGGGGCGGCACGAACTCGCCGTAGCCGACACCAAGCTGGTGGAAATAGCTGTTGATCTGGCGAGCCCGGCGGGCGGACACGACCACAGTCGCGAACCGGTTGCCGATCTGATCTATGACTTGTTCGAGTTTCATGGGTCCTTCGAGGAGGGGATATCTACAGGTTACCCGAAGACGACCCCGTAATCAGCGCCTCGATCTCGGCGACGGCTCGATCGACGCGATCATTGACTATCAGGTGGTCGAAGAGCCCCGGCGCCTCGGCCATTTCGGTCTCTGCGATCTCGAGCCGGTCTTCGATGTCTGCCGCAGAGGTGTCCCCGCGTCTCACCAAACGTTTCTCGAGCTCCTCGATCGAAGGCGGAGTGACAAAAAACATCAAGGCGTCGGGCCTCTCTTCACGAACCTGGCGGGCTCCCTGGATCTCGATTTCGAGGAGGATGTCCCGCCCGGCCGCATTTGCCGCCGCAACCGGGGCGCCCGGTGTGCCGTAAAACCGGTTGTTGTATTGCGCCCATTCCAGCAGCTCACCGTTCTCGATCATCTGCTCGAAATCCTTCCGGCTGACGAAGGAATAATGATCGCCATGACGCTCACCTGGTCGGGGAAGACGGGTGGTGACAGAGACCGAGAAGTCGAGATCGAGCCGTTGGAGCAACTCATTCACGATGCTCGATTTGCCGGAGCCTGACGGTCCGGAGACGACAACAAGCCGGCCGCTCACGTCATGAGAACTCGGCTAGGAGAGCCTCTTTCTGCTTGTCTCCCAGGCCCCGAAGCCGGCGATTCTCTGCGATGCCCAGCGTCTCCATCATCCGCTTGGCCTTGATCTTCCCGATCCCTGGCATCGAGGCGATCACCCTCTCCACCTTGAGCCCGGCGAGGATGTCGTCAGTCTCTGCTTGCTTGATGAGCTCGGAGAGCCGGAGCGACCCGATCTTTAGGAGCTGCTTTGCTTCCGCGCGAACCCGTCTCGCTTCTGCCGCCTTTGCCAGCGCTGCCATTCGCTGTTCATCGGTCAATTGGGGTGGCTGCATTCCCTCTCCTGTCGGGAGTCCGGACCATAGCCCTCGAAGCGTTCGACAGGTCGCCTAAAAGCCCCCCTCCCGGTTCTCACTCCGTTCGCTGGGGGGAGGAATCGGCTGTCCGGCCTCTACAGCCATGGCCCGCGCGGCCGCAATCACATCCCGGGCAGCCGTTATCGCCCGGCCCACGACCACCATGTCGGCGCCGGCCTCCAGGGCCTCGGTCACTGTGGCCATTCGCTTTTGGTCGTCCGGCGCCGCATTGGAGGCGCGGATCCCGGGTGTCACCACCTTCATCGACGGGACGGCGCTCTTCACGGCACGGGCCTCCAGAACCGAGCACACGACGCCTTCGGCTCCACCGTCTGCGGCGAGTGCCGTCATCGCGACCACCTGCGCCTCAAGACTTCGACCTACCCCGGTTTCGCGGAGTTGAGCTCCGTCCAACGATGTGAGCACCGTGACCACCAGAACCCCGGCTCCCCCATCCGATCCGTCTCTGAGGCCGGCAACGGCCGACTCGATCATCTCGAGGCCTCCGGCGCCGTGCACGGTTACCCAGCGGGCGCCGGCCTGAGCCAGCTGTCTGGCGGCAGCGCCCACCGTGTTCGGTATGTCGTGCAGCTTGGCGTCGGCGAACACCGGAGGCCCAAAGGCGCCGACCCTACGGATCACATCCGGGCCCTCGCCCATCAACAGCTCGAGACCCACCTTGAAGCCACCTACAAAGGGGGCGAGACGGCTCGCCAGGGCTACGGCCTCGGCTCCGTCAGGGACATCGAGCGCAACGAGGATCGGGTTCACCAGGGCCTCACCGCACCGACCAGCTCACTGACGCTCTGCACCTCCAACCGCCTCATCTCACCCACCAGCTCGCGCCGGATGCGGGCACCCGCACGAGGCTCGGAGAAGTGCACCGTGCCCACGCCAACCGCGGAGGCTCCGGCGAGAAGGTATTCGACGACATCGCGTCCCGTGGTCACTCCCCCACAACCGACAATGGGAACCCGGGGAATGGCGGTGGCGACCTCGTAGACACAACGCAGCGAGAGTGGCTTCAACCCCGGGCCGCTGTAGCCCCCCACCCCGCCCGAGAGGAGCGGGCGGCGGTCCTCCAGCGATATCCCGAACCCGAGAGCGGTATTGGTGAGGGTGAGAAAACTCGCTCCCCCAGCAACACATGCTTCCGCCACGGCGATGATTTGCTCGGCATTCGGTGACAACTTGGCACCCACCAGGACCTCACCCGATGCCACCACCGCCTCCACGACCTCCCGAGAGCGGTCGGCGTCGAGGGCGAACATGCGCCCGTCTTCGAGATTGGGACAAGACAGGTTGACCTCCACGACCTCGATACCCGCTGTGACCAGGCCTTTTGCCACGAGGGCGAACTCCTCAGGGCTCGAGCCGACAGCCGAACCCCATACCGGCACATCGAGATTCCCCAGTTTCGGGCGCATCGTCTCCACCCAACCGACGATCCCGGGATTCTGGATTCCAATGCCGTTCAACATCCCGGAACCGGTCCCGGCGAGACGGGGAGCGGGCCGCCCCGGCCACTCGACCGGCGCCACTGACTTGGCCACGGCCGCCCCGTAGACCCGGACGTCGGCCACATCTGCCCACTCCCACACCGAGCCGACTGTTCCCGAGGCCGCAATCAACGGCGTTCGCAGGCGGAGGGTCCCCAGATCCGTGGTCAGACCGTCTGGTGCCATTCCTGGAGACTCCTCGGCATGTCGATCGCAAGGTCAGTGGTGCCAAGACTCGCCGGCCGCCAATGGTCACCCATCCGGCGCCGCCTCGTAGACGACTGCACCGTCGTGGATCGTGGCCATCACCCTCCCGGTGAGCCTGGTCCCCAGAAATGGGCTGTTGGAGGATTTCGAGCGAAACACACGTGGCACCCAGGATCGCTCGGGGTCGAATAGCACGAGGTTTGCCATCGAGCCCGGCTCCACCGGCTGACCGTGTCTCTCGAGGCCCGCGATGCGGGCAGGTGCGACACTCATCCGCTCGAAAAAGGGCCCCGCATCCCCGCGTAGCGCCTGCCACGTGACCGAAGCCGAAGTCTCCAAGCCGATGACCCCTTTGGGTGCCTCCTCGAAGGGGACATCCTTCTCCAAGGCCGAATGGGGGGCGTGATCCGTGGCGACGGCGTCGACCGTGCCGTCCTCGAGCGCCGCTATCAACGCCTGACGGTCGGCAGCTGTTCGCAACGGCGGATACATCTTGAAATTCGGGTCGAGGCCGCCGACCGCGGACTCGTCGAGGGCCAGATGATGCGGAGTGACCTCACAGGTGACCGCCACGCCCGATTCTTTCGCCCTTCGGATCAAATCCACCGAGCCTGAGCAGGACAGGTGCTGGAGGTGAAGCCGGGCCGCGGTCTCGGCGGCCAGTGCCAGATCGCGGCCCACAACCGTCACTTCGGCAACCGCGGGCATGCCGCCCAGACCCAGACTCGCGGCCATCATTCCATCGTTGACATGGCCGCCTCGGGTCAACATGACATCCTCGGCGTGCTCGGCCACAACCGCTCCCGGGAGATCGGACAGATAAACCATGATCCGGCGCAGAAGCCCTGAATCGGCCACCGAGTCACCGTCATCGGTGAACAGACGGACCCCCGCCTCGTACATCGAATCGAACTCGGCCATTTCCAGTCCCTCGCGGCCGCGAGTGAGGGCACCGGCGACCTGGATGTCGACCAGCCCCACCTCGGCGCCGCGGCGGAGGATGTCGGTGGCTGTCTTGACGTTGTCCGTGGGCGGATCGCTGTTGGGCATGGCCACGACCGCGGTGAAACCTCCGGCGACAGCCGCCAGTGAGCCGGTCGAGATGTCCTCCTTCCAGGTTTGGCCCGGGTCACGGAAGTGGACATGAAGGTCGACCAGTCCCGGGCCGAGGACCGCGCCGGCGGCCTCGATGACCCGCGCTCCGGCGGGTGCGGTCACATCACCGACATCGACCACCCGCTGGCCGTCGATCACCACCGTTGCCTCGGCCAGACCCGATCGGCGCCATACCTGTGCTCCGCTGATGACGATCATTCCGCCCCCATCGCCACACACCGGAGTCTGAGCAGCCCGCTCACGCCACCGCCATCCGGTCGACCCACACCCCGTGTCCTTAAAGGTGGGGCGAGCCTAACTCCGCGATACCCACCCTCCAACCTCATGGTCGGGCGGACCGGGCGAGCGATGCCAGGACCCCATTGACGAAGGAGCCCGACCGTTCGGTTGAATACATCTGTGCCAGTCGAACCGCCTCCGAGACGATGACGCCGGTAGGGACGCCCGGGTCGTGTTGAAGCTCGAACAACCCCAATCGCAGAATCGTCCGGTCGATGACCGGCATTCGAGCGACACTCCAATGATCCGACGCCGACTCGATTTGGTGATCGAGGTCCTCGCGGTTCTCGAGCACCCCGGCCACCAACCGGCCGGCGCGCCCGGTGAGGCCCGGGTGATCCTGATCGCCCCTCGTCTCCAGTTCGTAAAGGGTCTCCAGGGCGAGGTCGCGGGGCTCGACGTTGATCTGAACCCCCAGCGTCGCCGCCAGCGCCGCCGACATGTCGGGCCCGATCATCTCGTCCACGCCCGTGGGCTCGGACTGCGCCTCCAGGACCTCCTGCACGTCTTCCACCGGCCGCCCGATGGCGGCTGCGAATTCCGCTGTGGTAAGTCGGGCCGGAATCGTCGGCACGGGTGCGGGCCGGCTCATGCTCGAGTCAGGTACTCCCCGCTCCGGGTGTCGACCTTGACCCGGTCCCCCTGTTCGACGAACAAAGGGACCTGGATCTGGATGCCGGTCTCCAATTTCACCGGTTTGGTCGCTCCCGTGCGGGTGTCTCCCTTGACCGCCGGCTCGGCATAGACGACCTCGAGCTCCACCGAGGCCGGCAAGTCGACGCCGATCGCGGTGCCCCGGTACAAGGGGAGGCTCACCGTCATCCCGTCGACCAGATAGCCGGCGGCGTCACCGACGTCCTCCGCTGACAAGGCCAGCTGGCCGAAGTCCTCGAGATTCATGAAGTGGTATCCGAGATCATCCGAGTAGAGGTATTGGTGGTCACGGCGGTCGATGATCGCCTGGTCGACATGCTCGTCGGCTCGGAAGGTGCGTTCCAGGACCTGGCCCGTCTCGAGATTCTTGATCTTCATCCTGACAAAGGCCTTGCCCTTCCCCGGTTTGACATGCTGATACTCGACGATGTTGAAGAGCCCATCACTGAGTTGGAGGGCCATGCCGGGTCGTACGTCGTTGGTGCTGATCATCGTTGCTTTCCCGAGTCGAGCGGGGTCCACCGGGGACGGTACCGCGCTCAAAGCCCAACAGCCTCCAGCCCGACCGCCAGGTCGGCCCCGCTGACGTGTTGGATGACCGGGACACCGATGCTTCTCAATAGTGCCATGCGTATGCCCTGGGCGTCTCGCTTCTTGTCATGGCGAAGCAAGTCGATCACCCTCGCCCGATCCAAACCGGCCACCTGGATCGGAAGGCCGAGTCTTTGGATCGATTCCGAGATGCGGGTCACCCCCTCAAAGCCGAGCCGAACCTCCGAGATCCTGGCCGCCGCCACCAGGCCAATCCCCACGCTTTCACCATGAGACAAGGGGGATGCGAACTCGATGGCGTGACCGATGGTATGGCCCAGGTTGAGGACGCTGCGAATCCCCAGATCCCTCTCGTCTTGGCCGACGACCCGAGCCTTGACCGTGGCCGATCGCACGACCACCACCTCGAGGCTGGCGCCCGTCCCGGCCCTTTCGATCAGGGCGAACAACTCGGGATCACCTACCAGCCCCGTCTTTAACGCCTCCACCATCCCCTCCCGAACCAATGAGGTGGGGAGGCCCTCGAGTATCCCGAGATCGACAACTACCCGGCTCGGATGCCAAAACAGGCCGACCAGGTTCTTTCCCGCCAGATTCACCCCGGTCTTGCCCCCGATGGCGGCGTCGACCGCGGCGACGAGAGTGGTGGGGACATGGACGACTTCGACGCCTCTCAGCCAGGTCCCGGCGACGAACCCGGCCAGATCCGACACCGATCCCCCGCCCACCCCGACCACGGTGTCTTGTCGCCCCAGTCCGAAGTGAGCCAGCGTCTCATAGACAGTCTCCGCCACTTTCAGTGTCTTCGCCTCCTCGCGGTCGGGAAGCCCGATCACTTCCACACCCAGACCGTGCTCCTTGAAACTCCGTGCGATGTCGAGTGCGTAGCGGGTGGCCCCCGGTTGGGTCAGGATCGCAACCCGCTCCCTACCCTCGCGCGGGGGAAGCACCTCGTCGAGAAACCCCTCCCCGACCAGGACCTCGGTTCGGCCGGCGACGGTCAGGATTCCCACAGCGCCGCGATCTCATCGGCCACTTCGGCAATGGTCTTCGCGGTGGTATCGATCTCATGATCGGCCACCTCCTGATACCACTTCGCCCGATCTTCGGAGATGGAGCGCAGCTCAGCAAGCCGGTCGGGGCTGACATCGAGGAGAGGGCGGCCAGACACCGAGCTCACCCTTTCGAGGAGCTCCTCGGGGGTTGCCCGCAACCAAACGATCGGGCCGGTTGCAGTCATCAATTCGCGGTTCTGGGGATCGATCACCGCACCACCTCCGGTCGCCACGATGGCCTCCTCGCCGGCGAGCCGCAGAACCACCGCTCTCTCCAACTCGCGGAACCCGGCTTCACCGATGCGGGCCCACAGGTCGGCCACGGTGCACCCGAATGCGGTTGTGACCTCGACGTCGGTGTCATAGAAGGGGACATCGAGCCTCGCCGCAGCGACAGCCCCGCATGAGGTCTTACCCGACCCCATCATCCCGGCGAGCCACATCGTCATCGCCCGAGACGCTCGACCAGTCCGTCGACGTAGCGGCGGTGGGCCGCTACGAACTCGCCCACCGTGTCTCCCCCGAACTTGCGCTGGAACTCGGAAGCGAGCGTGAGGGCCACCATCTGCTCCCCAACCACGGCTGCGGCCGGGACCGCGCAGACGTCGGAGCGCTCCCTCACCGCCTCGGCCGGCTCACCGGTCATCATGTCCACGGTCTGGAGGGGTCGCATCAGAGTCGAAAGCGGCTTCATCGCCGCCCGAGCCCTGATCGGCTCCCCGTTGCTGATCCCGCCTTCGATACCTCCCGCCCGATTGGTGGGTCGCTCGAGGCCAACTTCTCCGGACACGATCTCGTCGTGGGACTTCGAACCGGGGAGAAAGGCAACCTCGAAGCCATCGCCGATCTCGACACCCTTGATCGCCGGGATCGACATCAGGCCGGCGGCCAGCATGCCGTCGAGACGCCGGTCATAGTGAACGTGGGAGCCGATGCCCGCCGGCACTCCGTATCCGAGAACTTCGAACACACCACCCAGGGTGTCACGACGCTCGATTGCGTCCTGGATCAACTCGACCATGAGAGCGGCCGACGGCTCGTGGAAGCATCTGACCGGGCTCGAGTCGACGACCGGGAGGTCAGTCGCCAACGGCGTGGGTCCTTCGCTTGTGACATGCCCGATCGAAACGACATGACTGATGACTTCGACCCCAACTGTTCGAAGCAGGGTCTTGGCCAGATGGCCGGCCACCGTCCGTGCCGCAGTCTCCCTCGCCGAAGCCCTTTCCAGGATATCTCGGGCGTCCTCTGTTCCGTACTTGAGCATCCCGGCGAGGTCGGCATGACCGGGGCGGGGCCTGGTCACCTGCTTCTTGGCCGGTGCCGGCTCCGGGCTCATCTCCTCGGCCCAGCGCGGCCATTCCGTGTTCCTGACCAGCACGGCAACCGGCGAGCCGAGGGTTTGGCCATGTCTGACCCCAGCCATGATCTCCAGGGTGTCCCGTTCGATTGCCATCCGCTTCCCGCGCCCGAATCCAAGCCGACGTCGCGCCAACTCACCGGCAATCGCCTCAGTCGAGACCTCGAGGCCGCGAGGCAGCCCCTCGACCACGGTGACCAGCCCTGGCCCGTGCGATTCTCCGGCCGTCATGAAGCGAAGCATGGGTGGATGCTACGTCGGGATGGGAATGGCACCGAGCCCGACGAGGATGATCGCCACCCAGGCACCCAGAATCATCGCCGGCCCATAAGGGAGCTCGGTCTTCATGACCTCCCGGATCGAAGCCGTGTCTTCCCCCGCCGCCACCCGTCGGGCCCGGGCGTTGGCCACCATGCCCATGGCGAGCACCACGATCGAGGCGAGGCCACCTCCTAACGCCGTGATGAGCACCGCCCAGCCCAGGGTGCCCCACGAGAGGTAAGCCGTGAACAGGCCCAATTGAACCGAGAGCTTGACATCTCCGTACCCGAACCCCTTGCCGCCCGCGAGGAGGAACATCAGATTGCTCCCCGCGAAGTAGGCGAGGGCGCCGAGGGCGGCCCGACCCAACTCGGGAGCAGAACCATCGAGTATCGCCGCGAGGCCGAGACCTGCGGCGAGGATCGCGGTGCCCCTCAAGTTGAGACGATCGACTATGCGAAAGGCGTCGATGTCGGTCACACCCAGAGCGAGGGTGAGGACCAGGAAGCCGAGATACGGGATCAGAGCCCATGCCGCGCCAATGGTCTCGGCGAAACCGACGGCAACCACCAACCCCACCAAGGCGAGGGCTATTTCACGCATCACCCGGCGGGAGCAACTGGGGCAGGCTGCGGTCAGCCAGCCTCGAGCGTGGCCGCAGCGCGGGCAGGTGCCGGCAAATGGCCGCAACGGAAGATCGCGCAGGGTCTGCGTCGCGAGATCGTGGGCGGCGAGTGCCCCTAGAAAGCCAAATGCTCCGGCGACGACATTGATCACCGCCGGAGCAACTTAGCGTTGAGAAGGGTTGGGAACGGCGCTCTCAGTCTTCCTCGGACAGCTCTTTGAGAACCGACCCGAGACGGCGACGCCGCAGGAGGCCGTGACCCTCTTGCTCAGGCTGCTCGTCGTCCTCGAGTTGTGAGAAGACCTTCTCCAGGAAAGCTTCGGTGTCTTCCTCCACGGCGTCCAGGCCTGAGGGGGTCTCCAGAGCGGGGACCGGCTCGTCCTGGGGCTGGAACGCGGCCGCCTCGTCCCCTGGCTCGAAGTCGGGCTGTGGCTCTTCGGTCTGTGGCTCCAAGGCAGTCGCCGCCGCCGGCCAGAACTGGCCGAAACGGCTGTCGCGGTGCGGCTCCGGGCCGCCCTGCCCCTCCGCCTCGGCAGCAGGCTCGGTCACGGTCTCCTTGGGCTCGACCCACCAGGATTCGTTGGCATCTTTGGCCGCGACGTCCTCGTCGGCTGCTTCCGCGGCTTCCTGTGGCTCGGGATAACGGAACTCGTCCACAATCGGCTCGACACTCTCGTCCTCCTCCTCGTCCTCCGCCCCATTGGCGGCCAGGACCAGCAGTTGCTGGTCTGACAGGCCGGCAACCACTTTGGCGGTCCAGAAGTCGGTGGTTCCAAGACGCTCGGCAAGCGTCCGCACGGAGGCACCAGAGCCCAACTCACAGAGAACGCGCCAGGCATCACGGCTGATCTGGACCGAGTCCTGGTCGCCGAGATCCCGGTTCAACCTGGCGACCGAGTCGAGGTCCGAGATGATCTTCTCGACCTCGGCCCACTCTCCGGCGCGGCGTCTCGACTGGTCGAGGATCGACTCGAGTTCGAAGGCCTTCGGACTGGCGTAGGGGGTGGTCACCGATTCGGCGACTTCAAAGGACGACCCACGACTGGACATCTGGTAGAGGCTCTCGACCGTTATTTCACGAAGCAGTTCGGCGATGCCGGCGTCCTTGTCGGTCAGCGACGCCAAGGTCGTGGAACCGGAGTCGATCGAAGCCAGATAGGCCTCATCCAAAAAGCCCGAGTTGACCAGATGCCTGCGCAGCTCGTTGTCATCCGAGACGGTGGCGAGGCCGATCCCCTTCTTGCTGACGAAGATGCGACCACGGACGTCCGGGCCCAGGACGTCGACCGCCCCCTGCTGATCTGAACGTGTCAGCAGCCGGAGCACCTCGTCGAGAGGCACAAAGTTGAGGTTTCCAGAAAGAGCCACGGTTTCAACTCCTTGGGTGACAATCCTTTCCAACCATTTCGGTTTCATTAGCCTTGCGCTTTAGTCGTTTTTGGCAGCCTCCAGCATCACATCCAACGGTGCCTCGAGCCCGGTCCACCAGGTGAACGACTCCGCCGCCTGAAGGGCGAGAAACTCGATGCCGCCCACGACCGGGATGCCCAACTCTCGACCCCGAGCCGTGGCCGGTGGGTCGAAACGACCATAGGCCAAATCGACGAGACCCGACGCCAGCTCCAGCAACTCCGAGGCTAGATGTTCGCCTTTCATCCCTATGGGGGTGGCATTCACCACGACCGCGTCGGGCACCGGGGTCCCAAAGGGCACCACCGCGACCTCGTAGCCGGCCCTCTCCGCAATCTCGAGCGCTGCTTCGGCACGTCGCGCAGCCAGGTACACCGAACGCCCCTCGCTCGCAGTGAGAACTGCGGCTGCGGCACCCCCCGCGCCGAGGACGAGGATTGGCGCGGTGGTGTCGAACCGGCCGCCATCAAGCAGCGACCTCATCGCCGCCGCGTCCGTGGAGTGACCCTCAACCTGGCCTTCCCGAAACCGCATCGTGTTGACCGAGACCGATCGGGCGGCGAGATCGGTCAGGCGATCTGCCGCAGCTGCAGCCATGGCCTTGAGCGGCATTGTGACGTTGATGCCGTCGAGGACGCCGGCACGAAGCTCTTCGATGGCTTGGAGGAGCCCGGCATGCCCGGTGCGCCTAGCCGTGTAGGACCCGGACAATCCAAGGCTGCGCAACGCTGCGTTGTGAATGGCAGGTGAGCGCGAGTGCTCGACCGGGTCGCCGAGAAGAGCGAGCCGGAACTCGGGGCTCATCACCGACCGGTGGCCCGGCGACCGATCAGGGAAGCACTCCGTCGGCCCGGGCCTTGGCCACGTTCTCGTTGTGCTCTTCGAGCGTTGCGGCGAACGCGTGGTGCCCTTCCAGGTCCGCGAGAACGTAATAGAGGAAGTCGGTGGTGGCAGGGCTGGCCGCAGCCTCGAGCGATGCCCGGCCCGGGGATGAGATCGGGGTGGGGGGAAGCCCGGCCACCAGATAGGTGTTGTACGGCGACGCCACTTCGCGATCGAACAGCGAGATGTCGCGGGTGCCGAGGGCGTAGAGGACGGTGGCATCGATGTCGAGTTTCATGTCGATACCGAGCCGGTTCCGGACGACACTGGAAACCATGGGCCGCTCCTCATCGAGGAGAACCTCGTTTTCGATCAGCGAGGCGATGATCAACCCCTGGTACGGGGTGTAACCGGCCTCTTCCAGCGCCGACCAATCGATGCTGTCCACCCTTTGCTCCATTGTGGAGGCCAGACGCTGCAAGATCGCGGTCGGTTCGGCGTCACTGGAGAACTCGTAGGTATCGGGGAAGAGCATCCCTTCCCAGTCGGTCAATATGGCCTCGGCCGGCATCGGACGCAAGGAAGTGGAGACATCGCCGGACAGTAGGGCCTCTTCGAATTCCGCGTATGGGATCCCGGCGGCCTCCGAGAGACGGGTCAGGATCTCGCTCGTCCGGAGGCCCTCGATGACAGTCACTCGATAGACGTCGGCGACCGGTCCCACCACGAGCACCGCCACCACCTCAGCCGGGTCCATCAATGTCTCGAGCTTGTAGATACCGGCCTGGAGACTCTCGGCAGCCTCGTTGTTGCGAACCGCCACTTCGAACTCAAGAGCCGAACGGACCACCCCCTGAGCCGCCAGGATGGCCGCGATGTCCTTGGCGCTCGATCCGCTTGGGATCTCGACTGTGACTTCCTGACCGGCCACCACATTCACCGGGCCCGAGATCGCATCGTCTGAATCGATCGCCGAGCCCACTGCGCGGCCCAGATATGAGGCGCCGCCTACAACGGCAACCCCGGACAGGATGACAAGACCGCCAATTGCGATCATTCGCCCGGCACGGGTCCAGGGCGAGGGCTCGGGTACTGGTTCGAAGGTCATTTCAAGGAGTTGAGATAGTCCTGGAGGATGATGGCCGCGGCCACCATGTCGATCGTGCTCTTTCGCTCCCGGCGCTTCATGCCGGACTCGAGGAGGGCGCTCTCCGCCATCCGCGATGTAAACCTCTCGTCGCGATAGACGATCTCGGCTGTAGTGGCCTCAGCAAGTTGGTCGCCGAGACTTCTCGCGTCGCCGGCGGATGTGCCCTCACCACCGCCGAGACTGGTGGGGAGACCGACGACGATGGTACCTACCTCGTGAACTTGAGCGAGTCTCGTGATCTCCGCCACCGCCAACGCTCTATCCACCACGGCCAACGGGGCGGCTGTCAAGCCAATCGCGTCGGACAATGCCAGACCCACCCGCCTGGCGCCGACATCGACCCCGAGACAACGGCTCACAGAGCGCGGAGGGCGCGCTCCGCGGCCTCGCGGGCCAGGTCGAGGGCTTGGGAAAGACGCTCGCCATGCTGGCCACCCGCCTGGGCCAACTCCGGGTCACGAGAGCCCCCGCCCCCCAGCTCCCCGGCAGCGCCGGCGATGACATCGGCCGCCGACACCCCGGCATCGACCAAGTCCTTGGAGACCAGCCCGACCAGGATTCCCTTGCCGGCGTGGGCCGACCCCACGACCACCACCGATCGGGCCCCGAGCCGATCCCTGATCCCGAGCGCAAGCTGCCGGAGTGAGTTGGCGTCGAGGTCCGCGGCACCGGCCACGACCAGGGAGGCGTCGCCGATTCTGCTCGGAGAAGACGACAGCTCTGCTGCCAGCTCCCCGCGCCGCTGGGTGCGCAAGCCGTCGAGTTCCTTCTCCAGACCGGTCACCCGCTCGAGCAAGGCCTCGACTCGGACCGGGAGGTCATGAGCACCAACCTTCAACAGCTGACTGGCGTGATCCATGCTGTCCCTGATCTCGGCTATCCGTCGATAAGCGGCCATGCCGGTAAGGGCCTCGAGTCTTCTCAGGTTGGAGCCAATCGACGACTCTGAGGTGATGAGCAGAGGACCGACCTGTGCAGAGGTGTGGGTATGGGTTCCTCCACAGAACTCGATCGAGAAATCACCGACCTGGACGACCCGAACCGTCTCGCCATACTTGTCCCCGAAAAACGCCAGGGCTCCCATCTGCTCGGCCTGTTCCTTGGTGGTGACAGTGGTTTGCACCCTGGCATTGTCTATCAGCCTCTGGTTCACCTCCGCCTCGACCTCGGCCAGCTCCTGGGGAGCCATCTGGGCGAAGTGAGAGAAGTCGAACCGGACCCGCCCCGCCTCGACCAGGGATCCGGCCTGATGGGCATGATCACCAAGGACCTCCCGGAGTGCCCAATGAAGGACGTGGGTGCCGGTATGGCTCTTTCGGATCGCCTCGCGTCGTGAGGAATCGATGACCGCGACGGCCCGCTGACCCACAGCGATGAAGCCCGAGTCGACCCTGAGGCGGTGCCCGTGCAATCCCTGGAGAGCGTGCTGGGTGTCCCACACCGAGCCCTTGCCGGTCTCCGTCTCGATGACACCGGTGTCACCCACCTGACCCCCGGACTCCCCATAGAACGAGGTGCGGCTGAGGAATACCTCCACTTCACCACCCTCGTCGACCCGGTCGATCGTCTCTCCGTCGGCGACGATCGCCAGCACCTGCCCCACCGCGGTTTCCTGCTCGTAGCCGACGAATTCGGTCAGACCCGTCACTTCGAGAACAGACCTGTAGATCTCGAGGGCGGCCATGTCGTCCCCACCCTTCCATGCCTCTCTTGCCCGCTTGCGTTGCGCCGCCATCTCGTCCTCGAAGCCCTGTGCGTCGACGGTGACGCCGCGCTCTGCCGCGATCTCCCGGGTCAGCTCGATGGGGAATCCGTAGGTGTCGTGCAACTTGAACGCCGTGGAACCCGACAGGGTCGCTTCGCGGTCGTCCCCCAGCTCGACATCGAGGAGCTGATGGCCCGACTGGAGGGTGCGCCGGAAGCGCTCCTCCTCACGGGTGACTACCTGGGTGATAAAATCCTTCTTCTCCCTCAGCTCGATGTACCAGTCCCCCATCACCTCGATCGTGGCCGCGACGAGATCAGGGAATACCAGACTTTCTCCCCCGTACTGCCAGGCGTGACGCACCGCCCGGCGCAGGAGGCGACGCAGCACATATCCCCTGCCGTCGTTCGAGGGGATGACCCCGTCACCGATCAAGAAAGTGACCGAGCGCGCATGGTCGGCAAGGATGCGCAGCGAGACATCATGGAGCTCGTTCTCGCCATAGGTCAGCCCGGTGTAGGCCGCCGCCACATCACGGATGTGCCCGGTGGTGTCGATGTCGAACACCGAGGGGACGCCCTGCATCACCACCGCCACCCGGTCGAGCCCCATCCCGGTGTCGATGCTCTTGGCCGGCAGGTCACCGACCACGTGGTAGGGCTCATCCTGGATGTTCTGCATGAACACGAGGTTCCAGATCTCGAGGAACCGGTCCTCTCCGCCACTGATTGGCCCGCCTGGCTTTCCGTACTCGTCGCCTTTGTCCCAGAAGATCTCCGAGCTAGGCCCGCAGGGACCGGGCACCCCCATTTGCCAGAAGTTGTCTTTCCCCCCGCGCTGGACCCGCTCGGCGGGGACTCCGACACCGTCGATCCAGATCTGCTCGGCCTCGTCGTCCGTCTCATGGACCGTGTACCAGAGGCGTTCGGGGTCCAAGCCGAGCCGCTCGGTCACCAGTTCGTAGGCCCACGCGATCGCATCCTCCTTGAAGTAGTCGCCGAAGCTGAAGTTGCCCAGCATCTCGAAGAAGGAAAGATGGCGCTGGGTGGTCCCGATGATGTCGATGTCGACGGTGCGAACCACTTTTTGGACGGTGGTGGCGCGCTGAAAGGGAGCAGGCTCTTCCCCCAGGAAATAGGGTTTGAAAGGGACCATCCCGGCATTGGTGAGCAGGAGGGTGGGGTCGATCGGGATCAGCGAAGACGAAGGCCTGACGACATGACCTTTCTCCTCGAAGAACGAGGTGAAAAGCGTGCGAATCTGGTTGCTATCCACGTAGGGGCCTGGCTGGTTCGACTGAGGCGAGGTTAACGAGCGTGCGCCCGGTGGCGGTTTTCATCGGGTGATCAGGTTCGGCCGATCCGCCCGAGGATGCGATCGATCTCCCCCAGGCGCCTCGATAGTTCTTCCTCGTCGCCGAGCCGGCCCGGGTGGAACAGTGGCTGCGGTGTCACTTCGTCGGGGAAATACTGCTGGCCCACCACGCCATCCGGGTGGTCATGTGAGTAGAGGTAGCCATCGCCGTGCCCGAGCACGGCCGCACCCGAATACCCGGTCGATCGCAGATGCATCGGGACGCTGCCGGCAGGGCCCTGGTTGACCAGGTCTCTCGCCGCCCCCATCGCCCTGCCCACCGAGTTCGACTTCGGTGCGGTGGCGAGATACAGCGTGGCATGGGCGAGGTGATACCCCGCCTCCGGCAGACCGACGTAGGCGAGTGCCTGGGCCGCCGCCACGGCGACTTGCAGGCCATGGCTGTCGGCGAGACCTACGTCCTCCGAGGCCAGGATGATCAAGCGTCGCGCGATGAACTCGGGATCCTCGCCGCCTTCGATCATCAGGAACAGCCAGTAGAGAGCGGCGTCAGGATCCGACCCGCGGACACTCTTTATGAAGGCGGAGATGACGTCGTAATGACGGTCACCGGTCTTGTCATATCTGACCACCCGCCGCTGCAATGCTTCGGCAACGTCCTCGATCGAAATCTCTGTTCGAGACGCACCGGTGGCGAGCAGGGCAGCAACCTCGAGGGCGTTCAGGGCCTGTCTGGCATCGCCACCGGTTCGCGCTGACAGCTCCTCCAGGGCATCGGTCGCGATCGTCAGCCCCTGGTCGCCGAGACCACGTTCGGCATCCCCGAGAGCGCGCTCGACCAGCTTCTCAACCTCCCCGGCACCGAGCGGATCGAGGCGAAACAAGGTCATCCTGCTCATCAGAGGCGAGTTGACCTCGAAGAACGGATTCTCCGTGGTGGCTCCGATCAGGGTCAGGGTCCCGTCTTCGACCCCGGGAAGCAGGGCGTCCTGTTGATTCTTGGCAAAGCGATGGATCTCATCGAGAAAGAGGACGGTTCGACGCTCTTCGGTCTCGAGCCGCCTCCGGGCGGAAGCCAGGACCTCGCGGATGTCCTTGACCCCGGCCGATGTTGCCGACAACGTGTCGAAGACTGCGTCGGCGTGCACGGCCACAACCCGGGCCAGCGTGGTCTTTCCGGTGCCCGGCGGCCCCCAGAGAAGCATCGAGACCGGCCGTCCGGACTCGACCACCTTCCGAAACGCGGCGCCGGCTGCCATGAGCGCTTCCTGACCGACCACCTCGTCCAACGACCGCGGCCGCATCCGGGTGGCGAGTGGCGCGTTTCGCGCCATCAGGTCGTTGGCTCGCTCCGAGAACAGATCACTCATCGCATTCATTGCCGGCCGACTTTGCCCTTCGATCGGACAACAGTTTGCCGTTGGTCAGAGCGGCGTTTGGCTTCACATCTCGGGCAAACAGGCGCCCGTCGGCCGGATTAGTCATCGGAGTCCACGGTTGGACTCTCGGGCTCGGCCTGACGGGCTCGCGCCTCGGCGCTGAGAGTGACTCCCAGTTCGGCCAGCTGGGTCTCGTCGACCCAGGTCGGAGCGCCGGTCATCGGATCAACCCCGGTCTGGGTCTTGGGGAACGGGATCACTTCGCGTATCGAAGCCTCTCCCTGCAACACCATCACCAGCCGGTCGATCCCGAAGGCGAAGCCGGCATGTGGTGGTGTGCCGTAGCGAAGGGCCTCGAGGAACCAACCGAATCTGCGTTCCGCGGTCTCGTTGTCGATCCCTAGGATCTCGAACACCTGCAGTTGTACCGCCGGGTCGTGAATCCTGACCGAGCCGGAGCCGAGCTCGATCCCGTTGACCACCACGTCGTAGGCCTTCGAGAGCGCCTCCTGAGGGTGGTCGCGCATCTCGTCCAACGACAGCGGCGAGGTGAACGGGTGATGGGAGAAGGTGAGAATCCCGTCCTCTGCCTCCTCGAACAACGGGAAATCCACCACCCACAGGAAGGCGAGGTCGTCGTGACCGACCGGTTTGCCCAGTTCGATTCGCAACCCACCGAGCACCCCAACGCAGGTCCTCCATTTGTCGGCGGCCAGGAGGAGCACATCACCGGAGTTCGCTTCGAGCGTCTGCTTGATACCCGACATCTCGTCGGGCGAAAGGAACTTGGCAATCGAAGAGCGCAATGACCCATCCTCCTCGACGACCATCCACACGAGGCCCTTGGCCCCCAACTCACGGGCTCGCTCGATAATGGCGTCCGCCCTGGACCGGGGCCAGTCCTGGGCCCCGATGTTGATTCCTCTGATCGTCCCTCCTGAATCGAGTGCTCCCTTGAACACCCCGAACCCGGTGTCGGCGAACAGGGCCGACAGATCCCTGATCTCCATCCCGAACCTGGTGTCGGGTTTGTCCGATCCATACCGATCCATGGCCTCGGCCCAAGTGAGGCGGAGGAAGGGGCGGGGCACATCGATGCCCCGCAGCGCCGCAACCACGGCGACCAGCACGGATTCGATGGCGTCGAGAACCTCGTCACGCCCCCAGAACGACCCCTCCAGGTCGAGTTGGGTGAACTCGAGCTGGCGATCTGCCCGGAAGTCCTCGTCCCGGTAGCAACGGGCGATCTGGAAGTAGCGCTCCACACCGGAGATCATCAGGAGCTGCTTGAACAATTGGGGAGACTGGGGAAGCGCGTAGAACTCCCCGGGGCGGAGCCGGGAGGGAACCAGCAAGTCACGCGCCCCCTCCGGTGTGCTGTTGATCAAAGTCGGGGTCTCCACTTCCAGGAACCCCTGCTGGTCCAGGGTGCTTCGGATCACCGCCGTCGCCCGGGAGCGGGCCCGCAGGTTGGCCGCCATTCGGGGGCGGCGCAGGTCCAGGTATCGGAAGCGAAGGCGAACCCGCTCGTCGGTGTCGGTCCGGTCATCGATCATGAAGGGAAGGGTTTCGGCCGGCGAAAGGACGCTGATCGCGTCAGCGCCGATTTCGACCATCCCTGTGGCCATCTCGGGGTTCTCGGTCCCCTCGGGACGACGTCGGACGACACCGGTCACTGAGACACAGAACTCCATCCGGAGATCGCCAACCTCGGGATGGGTGGCCGGATCGGCGACGACCTGGATGATGCCCGAGGCGTCCCGAATGTCGAGAAAGGCGATACCCCCATGGTCCCGGCGCCGCTGGACCCATCCCGCGACGACCACTCGCTCCCCGATCTCCGAAGGACTGATCGAAATGGCGTGGTGAGTTCTCATCCCGTCCGTCCCTTCCACCAGCCTGCCAGATCCTCGATGGGCAGGCCGGGGCCCACGCCGTCTTCGGTGCGAACTTCTAATGGCTCGCTCAGCGAGCGCAGGACCACTATCACCGGAGCCTGGGAGCGGCTGGCAGAGCGGAACTGCGCCTTGATCGATCGCCCCTCGCCGTCTAGATCGACCCGGATGCCTTCGCGACGGAGCCGGGAGGCAACGATCAGGGCGTCGGCAGCAGAAGCCTCGGACACCAAGAAGACATCGACCTCGGGGAGAGGCTCACGCCCGGTGGCGAGGATGATCCGATCGACACCCAAGGCGAAGCCGACCCCGGGCACCCGATGGCCCCCCAAGGCCTCGGCCAGCCCGTCGTAGCGCCCACCGCCACCCACCGCGTTCTGCGCCGTCTCCAGATTGGTCGCGAGGTACTCGAAGGCGGTACGCGTGTAGTAATCCAGACCCCTGACCAGACGGTGGTCTTCGACGAACGGCAACTCGAGTCGGGTCAGGGTGGCTTTCACCTCTTCGAAATGAGCCGAACAGGCTTCGCACAGACGGTCAGCCATCCTCGGCGCATCCTCCAGCTTGGGGCCGCAGATCTTGCAATCGAGCACCCGGAGCGGGTTGGCGTCAACCAGTGGCTTCGAGTCGTCACAGAGCTCGTCGTGTCGGGAGCGCAGGAAGGACCGAAGCTCTTCGACGTACCCAGGGCGGCACTCCGCATCACCAAGGGAATTGAGCCGAACCTCGAGACCGGGCACACCGACTGCGCCCAGATAGCGATAACCGAGTTCGATCACCTCCACGTCTGAAGCTGGCGCCTCCACATCCAGGTACTCGACACCAACCTGCCAGAACTGGCGTCGCCGGCCGGCCTGGGGCTGCTCGTATCGGAACATCGGGCCCGAATAGGCCCCCTTCCATGCCCCACGCGCGCCAGAATCGAGGTATGCCCTGACCACCCCGGCTGTGCCCTCCGGCCGGAGGGTGACCGATCGGCCACCCCGGTCGGTGAAGGTGTACATCTGCTTGGTGACGACCTCGTTGGATTCCCCCACCCCACGCGAAAAGAGCTCGGTTGCCTCGAAGATCGGGTTCATCACCAGCGGATAGCCGAAGCGGGCCGACCAATCCTCCCATTCACCCAGGACCGAACGCCACACCGAGGATCGGGGCGCGCCAATGTCGTCGGTGCCCTTGGGCGGTTGGAACCTCATGAAACCGGGAGGTTAGGGCGGCTGGCTTCAGGCGCGGCGGAAGCCTGCTCTGACGCTCACACACGTCGAGTCATGAACCCTACGGGTGGGTGTGGGATAGCGCACGGCGACCGGTTGACGAACCCGCGGCGTTGGTCATGAAACCTCCTCTGCAACTCCCATGACATGCGCGAAGAGCGCCATTCGCACCGGGATGCCGTTATCGGTTTGGCGGAAGATGGCGAGACGTGGGTCTGAGTCGAGATCCTCGCTGAGTTCGCATACGGGAGCATTGCTGTCGCGCGGGAGTGGATGCATGATGACAACCTCGTCTCGACACCAGGAGTCGACCCGCTTCAGGTTCAGCACGTAGTCGGCCGAGACGGACGCCCTTTCGGATTCGGGCATCCGCTCCTTCTGAAGGCGGGTCATATACACAACGTCGGCGTCGGCCAGGCCTTCCGGCATCGCGGAGTGTCGTGTCAGCTTCATGCCTCGAGCAGTCATCTCGGTTTCGAGTTCGTCAGGCAATTGGAGGCTGTCGGGCGCCACAAGTCGCGCCGTGATTCCCTCGAAATTGGAAAGTGCCCTGATCAGTGAATGCACGGTTCGGCCGTAACGAAGGTCGCCAACAAACGCCACGACTACCTGGTCAAGCCGTCCTATCTCTTTCTGGATCGTGTAGACGTCCAGCAACGCTTGCGTCGGGTGCTCGCCCGGTCCGTCCCCTCCATTGATCACGGGTACGACCGATGCCGCAGCGAACTCAGCTGCCGAGCCACGTTCTGGATGCCGGATCACGATCACATCGACATATCCCGAGATGACGCGTGCCGTGTCGCGGAGGGATTCCCCCTTCGCCATCGACGAGAAGGACATACCTGTCGTGTCGAGGACAGAGCCCCCAAGGCGCTGGAACGCCGCTCCGAAGCTAAGTCGCGTGCGGGTGCTCGGCTCGAAGAAGAGATTGCCAAGAAGAGCCCCCTCCAACACAGTTATCTTCTCGCGCCGTGCGGTGGCACTCTCCATGCGTCGTGCGGTAGCGAAGAGATCGAGGAGACCGTCCCGGTCAAACTGAGACGCCGTGATCACGTGGCCGGCCGTGCGTTGTGGATCCTGCAGTGTTGGCGTGGTTGATTTCCTACTGCTCGAACAGCGACGGTGACGATAGCAAGGGATGAAATGATCGAGGTCGCCGAGCTCTCAGCTCACGGGGTGTCTGCAGCCCGGCCCACATCCCGAAGGCGATGTCGGCGCCCGACGTTCCGCCAACAGCGGCAAGCTCCGCACATGCCGCCCGACAAGCCGCAGCTTCGCCCGCGGCCCCGGCCATCAGCACGTCATGAACCGGGGCAATCGCCTGACCGGCGGCAGCGCATCGCAGGAATGCGAGGCTGATCAGACTGGTTCTGCGGGCGGTCTCCGGATCGATGGACCATTCTCCAGGCCCGAGCCGACCGCTGGCGATCGCGGTCACGAGGAGACCGGCGAGTGCATCATCTCCTGCCGGCGTGAACCCAGGCCCGAGCCCGATGATGGACCAGGCGATCACGTCGAGGTCCCCCTGCTGGAGCCATTGCAGGCCCTCCTTCGCCGGCCGCGAATATGGCGCCCCGGCAAGCGCCGACTGGCCAGCCACCGGGGCGAGCGCGGTCATGATCATCGCTCGCTGAGCGCTCAGCTGCTGCGGCTCGGGAAGCACTCCTGCCCAGACGTCGGCTGACGTGAGGGTGACCGACGGCGGACCGAGTCCGAGGTGGCCCTCTTCGAAGTTGAGGACAGCTCCATCCTTCGCTTGGACGCGGTCAGCGTCGACGGTCACATACAGGGGCCCTGGTGGCACCTGCCGAGAGGTGACGACGATTATCTCTGAGCCGTGCGAGAGATAGGCCGCCTTTTCGAACGACGCCACAACCTTCCAGGGGCCGGGTGACGTTCGCAGCGCGGATTCGGTGAAGGCACCGATCGTCAAGGCGGTCAGTGGCACCGCACTACCGATTTCCTTGCATTCGCGCATCGAGGGCGAGCAGTGCCTCTCGAAATACGTCGATCGGGGCGACGGCAACTCCGGCTCCAACCTGGCCGATTCCGTCTGTCTTGTGAAGGATGCCGGTGTTGATCGAAGGAGTGATCTGAAGATCGACGACCTTTCGGATGTCGATACCCACCGGGGTTCCAACGTAGTTGAGTGTCGGAATAGTGAAGCGACTGCTTCTACCGACCGAGATGTGGGACATTTGCTCGGTCACGGCTCCGGCGTCGGCCATCTTGCCGCCCACAAATGCCGCGACCGCTGGGGCTCCGGCTGCTGCCGGCCCTCCGAGGCCGATGAGCTCGAGCACTGCGCTGTCGCCTATGTCGAGGGCGCTGGTCTCGGGCCCGAATCCGGAGTAATACATTGCGTGTTGAACCGGAGGTGCCGGCGCGATGAACCAACCATCGCCGGCGCCGGCGACCCGAATTCCGAACGTTGTCCCGTTGCGGGCCATGGCAGTGACAACGCTCGAGTCGGGTACCTCCGCTGCCCAGGTCGTCGTTGCCTTGGCGGCCGCCATGGCGATATTGAGGAAGAACAAATGATTCGCGGTCCAGAACCGAGCGAATTCCGTCAAATGGCTGGCAGACGTATCGACGAGGTCGCCAAAGAGATGGCGTAGCAACAAGTTGCCAGTGGCCTGGGTTCGCATATGGAGGTCGTCACCCATGTGGAGGCCCTGGCTCGCCATAGCAAAGACATCAATCGGGCCAGCCGACGAGATCGCAGAGCTGAGTATCGGCCCGGCGACCTGCGCCAACCACACCAGACGTTCCACAGCCTCCTTCTCGTCGACACCAAGCCACGCCGTCTTGCCCGGTCCCTGATTGATCGGCGAGTAAGCCAGGTAGTCATCGAATCCGACCACGAAGACCGGGGCGGTAGGCCCGATCGCCGTGGCCATGGGGACAACCGTGGCATGGTGATTGGCCGAGTCGAGCGTGACTCTGCCCGACGCAACGAGCTTCTCGGCCTCGTCCCGGTCGCGGGCCCAACCCTCCGCCATCACCGTCGCCCGGACCGACCGGCGGAGCGGATCACAGAACTCTGGCCAGGCGAGAGGAGGACCCGAATGGAGGATCGTACGATCAGTCATCTGCGGGACGACATCTAACGTCGTTGCCACGCCGGTGAGCCTTGGTGACCCAGTATCAAGCCGTCGGAGGACTTCGGCGTTCGCGGCGTCGATCCGCGCCGCATGCCGTCCCATCAGTCGCTCGAGCGCCTCGATGATCTGCTCGTCGCCGGCTGCGGGTATCCGCCAATCGACCGTCACCACGTCACCTCCCTGGCGGCGGATCGAGTCGGCCAACAATTCGAGGCCGACGTTGACGACCCGGACATTGCGAGGAAGACGAGGCGCTTGCGACCCGGACATAAACTGCTCACTCATGAGAAGTGTCTCCTCACGCTGGGACGGTGGGTATCGGTGTCACATACAGGTCCGACAGTTCGAGCTGGTGGTTGATGAACCCGGCGAAGAGGGTGGTGACGACACCGGGCCTCGGCCAACGGAGATGTTGCTGACGGCGGTCGCATCGTGTTTCACAATCGCGATCGCGTATATGGCCAAGAAACACGGCAAACCCCTCACCGATCTCGAAGTGGAGGCGTTCGGTGAATTCGACGGTCTCCGATTCGCTCGGATATCGGTTGTTGCATCGTCCGGAATTCCGTCTGCAGACCTGCAGTGGCTGGCAGATCGGGCATCCCGAGTGTGTTACGTGTCGAACTCGCTTGGTTGCGCCTTCGAGTACTCGGTTGCATGAGTCAGGCGACACCTGCAGCCTCCTTCGTGCGCTGCAGAACCTGGTTCTCGGCATGGTCGTATTCGGCCAGGGTGCTCTCAGCCTCGACTCGGGCGGCCCGTGCGGATTCGGCGAGTTCGGCGGCCATCCCAACCACCACGCCCGGTGACGCGCCCCCCTGCGCCCGGCGTGTCTGGACAATTTTTCGAGGGTCGAGCACCTCGGTCAGGTCGACGTCACGCATCCCGATTGGGGCATTGAGCAGCTCGACCGCAGCTTCATCGATGTCGCCACCGGTGATGTCCAAGCCACGCCGTCCCTCTCGGCTCACGCGTCGCACGGTGTTGCCAACCACGCGATAGGCCGTCCGGTAGTCGATGCCGGCCTCGAGCATGACGTACTCGGCGAGATCGGTGGATTGCGAGAACCCTCGATCGAGTTGCTCTTGCAGTCGCTCACGATTCACTGAGACCGTTGAGATCACACCGGTCATGAGATCGATGCTGCGACGGGCGAGGTCCATCGCTCTTGGCACTTCGCCGTAGGCGTAGATGTAGTTGTCACCTCTGGCCGAGGGTGTCTTGATCACGGATAGGAAGCCCGAAAGACGCCCGATCAGGACACCAGACGCGCCCCGCACGATCGACAGCGCGTACGGGTTGCGCTTCTGTGGCATCAGAACGCTGGAGCGGGTGTAGGGGCCAGCCAGCTCGACGTAATCAAACTCCGGGCTGCTCCAGATCTCGAGATCCTCGGCAAGTTTGCTCGCGTTCGATACGAGGCTGGTCGTGATAGACAGCAGTGAGACCAGGACATCGGTCTGCCACATGGCGTCGCGGGTGTGCTCGATGATGCCGAGAAACCCCAGAGACCCGGCCAGCAGGCGGCGGTCGTCGAGCAGTCTGGTGCCGTTGACGCACCCGGCACCGCCCGGGCTCAGATTCACCGACCGGAGCTCGGAAAGCAACCGGCGAACGTCTCGAAGCGCCGGGGCGCCAAAGCCAAGGAGGTAGTGGCCAAACGTCGACGGCTGCGCATGCTGGAGATAGGTCTGATCCGCCATGTAGCTCTCGGCGTGGTCGGTAGCGACGGATCCGATCGACTCGACGAACCTCGCACCGGCAACGCCGAGCTCGGCGCACATCCGACGCAGCACGAGCCGCATCGCAACCCGCGCCGCCTCGCGTCGAGGGCGGCCGGCGTGCAACCAGCCCGAAGCATCTCCAATGGCCTCCGAGAAGTGCTTCTCGCGACAGTTGTAGGTCTCCCCGAAAGCCGGGTCGTACGGGAAGTCTTCCGGCGGTGTTTCATGTGCTTCTAACAGCACTCGCGCCAGGTCACGGATCGCATCCTGGGGCACGAGCCCCCTGGCTTCGAGATCGAGCACATGCGCCATGTCGGCCAGGTTCAAGCCGTGGTGAAGATAAGGAGCATCGGCGATTTCTGTGGCGAAACCGGCGTCGATGAGGACCTGTGCAGGTGCGAGATCCGAAGGCCCGGCGAGCCGCTGCTGGTTGTCGGTCATGTGCGATCCTCTCGTGTCAAGGCGTCGAGCGCAGTTGCTATGCCACCGGTGTGCCAAAAGACCAAGGGCCCTTCCATGCCGGCGGCCGTCAGCTGAATCAGCGCCGCGAAGGCCTTCGCGGTATAGATCGGGTCGAGTATCAATCCTTCGCTCTCCCGAGCCAGCTCGGATGCTGCGTCAGCCGCGGACCAGTTCTGTCCGTACCCGGGTCCTCGGGCGTCGACCATCGTTACCCGATGAGCCGGCGCCGCCGTGCCGAGGAGCCGTGCACACTGCGCCGCGATGGTGTCCACCTGGCTCTCCGCCTCATCACAGTCGCGACTGACCGAAGCCCCGAACAGTGGCCACGAGATTCCCAACGAAGCCCCTCCGGAGACAATGCCGCCCAGTGTTCCCCCGGATCCGACGCCGACGACGATCGAAGCCATGTCGATGCCGGCGTCCCCGAGCTGTGCCGCGATCTCAACCGCGGCGAGGTGGTAACCGACCGCGCCAACCGCCGTTGCTCCGCCTCGTGGTATCCCGTATACGCGATGCCCGTCGGACCTGAGGCGGGCGGCTCGTTGCTCAGCGAAAGCATCTACCGAAGATCGGTCGTCGTCACCAGTGAACCAACTGATGGCGCCGCTCCCCTCGGCGAGTGCCAGATTGGCCGGCGCCCTCTTTGGTCGGCTCCCGTAAAGGACCAGCTCACACGCCAGGCCCGCAACGCGCGATGCGTCCGCAGCTGCCTGGCAGAGGTTGGATTTCGGGCCTCCCATGACCAGGATCGTGTCGGCATCCTGTGCTAGAGCGTCCCCCATCAGGAACTCGAGTTTTCTGATCTTGTTGCCACCGAGGCTGAACCCCGTGAGGTCGTCGCGCTTGATGAACAGCTCCTCGATCCCAAGCCTCACGCCGAGTCGCGTCGCCCGTTGCAGCGGTGTCGGCAAAGAGGCGAGCGCCATCCTCTTCGGCCCACTCATGACCACAGCTCAGTCTCTTCACGTCTTTCGGCATCTGCTCTCGCGACCACCGTGTCGACCATCGTCGTCGCCGAGCCGGTGTCCGGTTTTCGCAGAAGCTGGTCGATTCTGCTGGCATCGAGGTGTCGGCTCAGGTCCGGTTGGGACAGGACGGCCTCCTTGAAGTCGACGCCACGGGACAGGCCCTCGCGCAGCGCCTCAAAGAGGAGTTGCTGAGCTCGATGCTTGCCGAGATCACGTGACAGGATCACGAGGGCCGACTCCGAAGCCCAGTACCCGCGTGTGCGCTCCAGGTTTCGGGTCATCGCATCGGGGTCGACGATAAGGCCCCGTATGAGCTCGTCGGCAATGCGGAGCGACGCGCCGGTCAACAAGCACACTTCGGGGAACGCCACCCATTCCGCCTTCCAGCCCCGCCCGTCACGCTCGTGGGTTTGCACCGATGACTCGAGGAGGAGGTTGGCCTGGGAGCGCACCATGCGCCCGAGAGTGACCAGATGCTCCGAGCCCTCTGGGTTGCGCTTGTGCGGCATCGTGATGCTGCCGACCGCATCAATCGAAACAGACTCTTCCACCTCGCCGAGCTCGGGACGCTGTAACTCGTAGACTTCGTCACCAATCCGCGCCATCGTGTTTGCGATCATTGCCAGCACCAGGCTGAACTCTGCGATGCGGTCTCGACTCGTGGTCCATGAAATGCCGGGGTCGAGCAGTTGGAGACGCCTGCAGAATTCGGCTCGGACAGCCGGACCCTGTTGCCCAAAGAACCCGAGGGTCCCCACCGAACCGGCGAGTTGGCCTACGAGCCAGCGAGCCCGACCATCGGCAAGGCGACCGATGTGCCGACGGATCTCGTCCGCCCACGATGCGAGTTTGAAGCCGAATGTGATCGTGGAGCCGATCTGTCCGTGGGTTCGACCGGCCATGGGGGTCGTTCGGTGTCTTACGGCCAATTCGAGGATGTTCTTCTCGATCGAGCGAAGCTGCTGCCAGACGATCCCACCCACGGTCCTCATCGTCACCGCCGTCCAAGTATCGGTCAGGTCCTGGACCGTCGCCCCGTAGTACACGAACTGGGCCGCTTCGGGCGGGAGGATCTTCTCGAGAGCGTGGATGAGCCCGAGCGTTGAATGAGACGTCCGTCTCGTCTCGGCTGCGATGTATTCGAGGTCGAGCAACTCGACTTTCGCCTTCGACCCGATGAGGGCGGCCGCCTCGGCCGGTATCACACCGTTGGCCGCCTGTGCATCCGCCAGTGCCGCCAGAATCGTGAGCCACTCTTCCAACCTGCCCTCGTCGCTGAAAAGCGTCCGAAGCTCCTCGGTTCCCCACAGGTGGGCGTATATCTGGGAGTCGGCGATGCGAGACACTTCAACCCCGTTGGATCACGGTCGAATGCTCGTTGACATCGCCAGGGGAGCGCCCCGCCGGGTGATGCATGGTCGAGCCGGCCAAAGCAACAGCTGCCTCGATCCCCGCTCGCACCCCATCGAGCGTCGAGCCCCATGGGACGCAAACGGTGGTTCCGCTCACCTCCATACCGGATTCGAGCAGGCAACACTTGGTCAGCACGACGGTTCCCATCGAAGTTGTGACCCGCCGCGGGCAGAAGTCCCGGAGGGGCGCCTGCTCGCCGTAGAACCAGGTGTGAATCTGTTGCGAGCGAGCGCAGCCGATCAGGGTCCAGTCCCGGCGTGGGGGTCGCTGGTCGAGATAGCTCAGTGTCACCCGACCCTCATCCGTTGCCGCTCCGGCGCACGGGAGCAGGAACTCGCCGTCGTCGTCGAGCAGTTCGTCGAGGTCGAGGACGTCCTCGATGAGCTCGATGGGTGGCAAGTCCTCGCTGACGGCGATGATCCGCCGGGCCTGGTCGACCAGCTTCGCCGGGTGCGGCGGGATGACATCTCGAACGACGATCTCGATCGGCTGCGGATCGACGATGAAACTCAGGTGCTGGTAACGGCCGATGACGACGATGCACCGCTTGTCCGGGGCGTGTCGGCGGGCGGCCTCCGCCAGCTGCGAGGGGATCCCGGTGTCGATCTCTCGATCGCGGAGAATGGCACAATCGTCTGGGCCTGCGACCATCTCGACAGCGGTGATCGGGGAGAAAAGTGGTTCCTCTGATGACTTCTCGACCCGGACCAGGGCGGTGCGTTCGCCCGCGACCACCACGATGTATCGAGTTCGGCGATACGCCTCGCGGCCGAGGAAGAATCGACGCAGCGCCTCCTGCTCCAACTCGATGTCAACGTGGGCGATTGCCACTTGCCGGTATTGGTCCGGCATCACGTTGGTCATTGCGCTCCAGCGGGGACGACCCGGATTCCCAGAGTGTCGCCACGCAGCCCTCGGCGAAGCGACTCCAGCCCGAGGACGTCTTGTGGCGCGATGTTCCCAAGTGAGACGTTTGGGCCGTAGGCCCGGATGAACGCCGCCTGTTGGGAGGTCCTCGGCGCTTCGAAGACCACACGGTCGAGTTCGACCACTTCGGTGAGGGCCTGGACCACGTCCCACCTCAGCGAACCGTCGGGACCGTAGAGACCGACGGTTCCGCTCTCACGTCCTTCCGCAATGCTCCAGGTGGCGCCGGCTGCGAGGTCTCCTGCCATCTCCTGCGCCCAGGCCGAAGCGAGCACTGGAGCGGCAGCATCTTTGCTCCCGACCTCGGAGAGCACCACGAAGTCGGCCGCGGCGAGCTCGATCAGGCGCCGCTTCTCCACGATGGCCATCCCCGAGGCGCCATTGGATACTTCGACACACGGAAATCCCATGTCTTTCGCCCATTCAAGGCACGTTCGTTCCTTCGACTCGAGCCACGCCGCCTCGAGCAGCGTGCCACCCACGCAAGCATCGACGCCGGCGTCACCCAAGACCTGAACCTTCCTTGCCGCCGTCGGATCGAGGTAGCCGGTTCCGAATCCGAACTTCCAGATGTCTGTGTATTCGGCGATCATGTCCAATCGACCACGGAGATCTTCGATCGGGACGCCGGTGTCAATGACATGCGTCAATCCCTGAAGCCTTGGCTTGGCTGTCCGGTCTAGGCGACCAACGGACCATGACGTCATGGTGTGTCTCCTATACTCAATGCACGTGCACTTTCCTACAATCATAGGGCACGGGCGTTACCAGGTCGGGGCTCCAGCATGAGTTGCACGGAGCGCCCCGCCGAGACGTCTCGATGAGTCTTTTGGCCCGGGTGACCGAGGCGTACCGCACCCATGTCGGGGTGGCGCAAAAGGCACCGATCAGCTTGGTTTCGGACATGTACGGAAGGACCGACTGGCTGACCGGGCCCGGCGATGACGGTGCGCTCATCAGCCCGAACGGCGGTCAGATCGTCGTCGGCTGCGAAGCGATGTTCCCTCCCTTCGTGGCGGCTGACCCATGGGGCGCGGGTTTCGCCGCGGTTCTGGCCAATGTCAATGACCTCGTAGCGATGGGCGCCATTCCACTTGGAATCCTCGACACAATCGTTGGCCCAGCCCCCATCGCCGAATTGGTTCTTGGAGGCATGAAGGAAGCAAGCACCATGTACCAGGTGCCGATCGTGGGAGGGCATCTGACCGTGCACGATGGGCCGGCGTCCGTGTCGGCATTCGGGATCGGCGAGGCCACAGCCGTGCTGTCGGTGCGCAACGTTCGGCCGGGGCAGGCGATTCTCCTGGCGTGCTCGTTGGACGGAACGATGCGGGATGACTTTCCGTTTTTTGCGTCATTCGACGCGCGCCGTGATCGGATGGCCGGGGACGTCAGGATCTTCGCCGGGCTTGCCGCTTCTGGCGGTGCGGTCGCGGCCAAAGACGTGAGCATGGCCGGCCTTCTCGGTTCGCTCGCGATGCTCCTCGAAGCACGTCAGGCCGGTGCTGTGGTTGAGCTCGATTCAATACCCGTGCCCAATGGTGTTGCCCTGGAACACTGGCTCATCTCGTTTCCGGCGTACGCATTTCTCCTCTGCACGGACTTGGACCGTGCCGAGATGTGCCGTGCACCATTCGTGGACAGGGGCCTCACGTGTGAGCAGATAGGCGTCGTCACCGATGACGGTGTGCTGGAGGTCGCGAGCCAGGGGCTCTCCGAGGTGATCGTCCGCTTCCCCGACGACCACATCACGGGTCTCACCCCCCTTTGAGCCGATCCCCGCGAACGCGGGGCGCTGCTCAGGTTACCCGCCCGCCCGAAAGGCCGATGCGCATCTCTTGGTGCGGCAGGGCATACGCCACGGAGGGCTCGCCAATTCGCCTCCAACCGAGACGCTCGAAGAAAGGGATGTTGGGAACTTGAACCGTGGCGACCATCTCGCGGCCGCCCAGCTCACCGGCAGTCCGAACCGCTGTCTGGACCAGTCGCCTGCCGATCACCATCGTTCGCAGGGGCTCCGCAACGGCGAGGCGATCGCCTTTCCAGAGCCCGGAGTCGTCCAGACGGTAGATCCTCACGGTGCCTCCGGCGACACCGCCGACGTCGGCGAGGAGATGAATCGTTGCGTCGTCAACGTCTCTGAAATCCTGATCGGTCACATCGAAAATCGACTGTTCGACCACAAAGACCGCGTGACGCAGCTGGGCACAGATTGCCCGCTCGGCCTTGGTCGCAGCTGGTCGGCACGCGACCTCCGCCCGTCTCCGGACGATGGCCTCGAGGTCAATCGACGTGTCGAACGGGGATACGAGTTCGGGTGTCTCCTGCTGACGAGAGTTCAAGGTACTCCTGCTCGATCAGACTCATGCCGGAACATGCCTGACAGCGGGCACATCCAGATGAGACGGTCCAAGATCCGATGCCTCGCTCCAAGAGGTAGGGCACGACCCGGCGGTAGATCGACTCGGTGTACGCGGCGTCCGGCGGCAACAAATCCTCGAGGAGGCTCCCGGGCACGGGCCGGAGCGGCACGATGAACGGGTACACACCGATGTCGATTGCTCGTCTGCATCCCTCGACGGTCAGGTCCGGGTCCTCGCCCATGCCGAGGATGACGTACGTCGACACCTGACCCTCGCCGAACACCTCGACCGCACGCTCCCACGCGGTGAAGTAGCCCTCGATGCCGGTTCGAGCCTTTGGAGGTGCGATTCTCGCCAGCGTGGCCGGGTCGAATGACTCGACGTGCATGCCAACGGAGCCCACAGCCATGTCGTGAACCCGATTGATGACGTCGAGGTCGTCTGGAGGTTCGAATTGTGCTTCGACGGGCAGCCCACTGGCGTTGAACATGGCCTCGGCACATCGACCCAGGTACAACGCACCTTTGTCGGGCCCGTAGGTGCTACCGGTCGTGAGTGTGATGTCCACGGCGCCGTCGAGTTCCTTCGCGGCAATCGCAACCTCGGCCAAGTGTTCGGGTCGCTTCGCCGGGATGGTGTTCCCCGACTCGAGCGATAGTTCGATCCCGCAGAAGTGGCACTGATCGTCTGTACCCCAATAGGCGCACTTCTGAACCACGGTGCTCGCCAGTGAATCGAGGTGGAGCAGCGCGATCTTCCAATACGGGATCCCGTCGTCGGTCGTGAGGTCGTAGAACTTGGGTCGCGGCGCCACATCAGCGGAGGCCACTCGCTCCTCATATTTGAAGATCGCCCAAGAACCGAAAATGTCTTCACGCAGGGAGTAGGGCGATTCAGCGACGAAGCCCGCGCCTACCGGTACGGTGATGAAGACTCCCTCGACGTTGATCATCCCCGCGTCGGACGGACCTGCTCCTCCAACCCGCGTTGTCTCGCCTGTGCGCTGAACCCGCAGACCGCGACTCTGGAGATCCGCTATCAGCGGCCCGAGTTCGGGCCGAAGGATCGACGAGCTACCAGGCTGCGCCATAGAGGTCCTCGAAGTTCTGATAGAACACACGATTCTTCAGCTCTTCACTGACGTTGGCACCTTCGATCTTCCAGTACTCGCCCAAGAAGTCGCTCCATGGCTCATCAGAGGCAAAGATGACTCGGTCCCCGCCCACTCCCCGTTTCTCGATCTCGTGCAACAGCCATCGAGTACCGAACCCGACCGACCAGGTTGTGTCTGCGTACACCTTGTATCCCTCTTCGACCCAGTCGAGGAACCTGGGAACGAGCTTGATATGACCACTCACACCGCCGCCGAAATGCACGAGGTACATCTTGACTCGCTTGCCGAACTGCTCGACCAGTGGAATGTAGTTGTTGATGTCCGATGCGCCACCCGGACTGGTGTGGAAGTGGAAGATCAGGTCGTTCTTCTCAGCCGCGTTGAAACACGCTTCCGCCACCTCACGAGTGTCGTCGTCCCATTCGTTCGGATTCGGGTTTCCTCCGAGGAGAAACGTCGTCTTGAGCGCAACAACACGCTGCTCCCCTACGTGTGTCAATGCCTCCATTGTCATCTCTTTGTTCTGGGGCAGGAATGAAACCCAGAGCGCCCCGGCCAAGCGGTCGCTCGAGGTCACGGCATCGAGCATCACATCGTTCAGTGAGAACGGCTGAGATTGGACAGGAATGCCGTAGTTCGGGATCACGAGCCCGCGCTCCGCGCCGAACTTGTCCAAGTGCGCCAAGTAGGCGGCGGTGTTCGCGAAGTCGTACACCGTTGGTGTCACGGGCTCCTTGAGGTCGTAGAACTGCCAGGGCTCCATCGAGCCGATGTGGCTATGTCCGTCGATCAGCCGCCGGTTCACCTTCGGGGAACTCATCTCTCCACTCCCTCGCTCTGCCAGGTGCAACCGCACCGATTCGGTCGCACCCTGATCACGGTGAACGCCGCGAGTCGTAACCGAGGTGCGGGCCCCTCACTTGCCCGCCCACTCGTTCACTTTCGGCAACGTTCGTCTTCTATCTGACACACCCTAATACGTGGCCGCGGGTGGCGTCCCGGAGCGTACCGCAGCGAGCATCGCCGGCTGGGGCCGTCCGGCTGGGCCGGACGATCAAGGCGTGATCGCTTCTCCTGGCTATCGGCGGTCCCGTCAACTATCCTCAACGACCTGTGGCCTTTAGTGACTATCGGTGCCGCAGGCGTCGAATTGCACAGACAACGAACGACCGCATCGCAAGGCCGTCCGGTGGACCCTTCGACTCGAGGTGAAACGTGGTTCCGGGCCCGACAAACGACCCACCTCGACCCGAACCTCGGCGATTTCAGCCGCCCACCTGTGATGCGAGGTCGGCGTGAGCACCGTCGTCGTCGCTCTGGGAGGAAATGCCCTGACCAAGCCCGGGCAGGACGGTACGTCCCCCGAGCAAGAAGCCAATGCCACCAGGATGGCCGCAGCAGTCGGCGAGCTCGTCACAGCAGGGCACAAGATCGTCATTACCCACGGCAACGGCCCCCAAGTCGGCAACCTGGCCATACAACAGTTCGCGGCAAAGGAAACGGTGCCCGAATTGCCGCTCCACCTGATAGGAGCTATGACCCAGGGTTACATGGGAAGCATCATCATCAGGGCTCTCTGGAACCAGCTACCAGGCCACCGTGAGAGACTGGCAGCGCTCGTGACGCACGCCATAGTGAACCGCGACGACGATGCTTTCTCACGGCCGACCAAGCCAATCGGGCCCTTCCTCCAAAGCGACGAGGTCAGCGACGCTCGGGGTCGCGGCTGGACCGTTGCCGACGATTCGGGGCGCGGCGACCGACGTATGGTGGCCTCGCCGAGGCCTTTTGAAGTGGTCGAGGCTGCGGCGATCAAGTCGCTACTCGACGACGGCTTTCTGGTCGTCGCCGGTGGAGGCGGCGGCATCCCGACCACTCTTGACGCTGCAGGGCTCAAAGGCATAGACGCGGTCATCGACAAGGATCGCTTCGCCGTTGTGATTGCGAGGGTGGTGACAGCTGACGTACTTGCCCTCGTCACCGGGGTCGACTGTGTAGTCCTCGGGTATGGGACGACCCTCGAGCGACCGATCAGCCGGATGACTACCGCCGAGGCGGCCGGCCATCTGGCTGCCGGGGAATTCCCGGACGGAAGCATGGGTCCGAAGATCGAGTCAGCGATCGACTTCGTCGATCACGACGGCGATCATGCCGTCATCACCTCGACCGACCGGCTCGCTGAGGCACTTCGCGGAAGAGCCGGCACGCGGGTCGTGAGGAGCACCGCCAAATGAGTCGTCGCAGCATTCGGAGTCACCCAAAGTCGTACATCGACTCCGTCAAGCTGCTCGCAGGGTCCCGGGCGATTCTCGAAACCGCCGGAATCGAGTGGGGAGCTGTCGTCACCGGAACCCCAGCCAATATCGAGGTCCTGATCAGGGAAGGTTTCGAGGCCTCGGAGCTGACCGGCTTCGACGCCAACGATCTGATCATGGCGGCTCACGGCGACCAGGCAGAACTTGCATTCGCGAATGCCGACGCGGTCATGTTCCCACCGCAGACCGGCAGTGAGCGCTTGGCCGACGGGCCTTCGATCCGCTGCATCGACGAAACTGTTGCGTTTCCGGAGCGCCCGAATGTGGCGGTCATCTCCGTCGGCGGTGCCTATGCCGTTTTGGAGGCCCACAAGGCGATCAGCGCATCAATGCACGTCCTGCTGTTCAGTGACAACGTATCGCTAGAGGACGAGATCGAGCTCAAGGAGCGAGGCGAGGAGCGATCGTTATTGGTAATGGGGCCAGGTGCCGGAACTGCGGTCATCGGCGGCGTCGGTCTTGGTTTCGCCAACGCTGTCCACAAGGGGCCCATCGGGGTGGTTGCCGCAGCGGGAACCGGTGCCCAAGAAGTGATGAGCCTCATCGACCGGGCTGGGCTCGGCGTCACCCAGGTAATCGGCGTCGGTGGCCGAGATCTCTCCGAAGCTGTCGGCGGGCGGATGACGGCCTTTGCGATCCGGATCCTCGAGAACGATCCGGAAACAGAGGCGATCCTCTTGGTGTCGAAACCACCGTCGTCCGAGGTGTCAGAACGGTTGCTCGACCGACCACCCGCCAAACCGATCGTCGCCGCGTTGATCGGTCTCAATGAGCCCATCCAGATTCCTCCCCACGTCACGCTGGCTTCGGATCTCGAGGAGGGTGTCGTTGCCGTCGCTTCGCTGGTCGGGACGACGATTGACCCGGTCGGGGCTGGGCTTGCCGACCTGGCCCTGGGCGCGATCGGACGAATCGACAATTCGCGAACTGCCATCCGCGGCCTCTTCTCTGGAGGAACATTGTGCTTCGAGGCCATGACCCTCATGTCGGAGCATGGCCTCCGGGTGCATTCCAATACCCCGCTCGAGCCCGAGCTGTCGCTCGACCGCGCCTCGAGCGACAGCCATGTCTGCCTCGACCTCGGTGAAGAGGAGTACACGAGAGGTCGCCCGCACCCAATGATCGACCCCGAAGGGCGATTGGAGTGGATCCGGCGGGAGGGAGGTCGTCCGGAGACGGCGGTTGTGCTGCTCGACGTCGTCTTGGGTTACGGCGGCCACGACGACCCGGCCGGCCAACTCGCACCGGCGTGCGCCGAGCTCATGGCGATCGAGGGCGGACCGCAGGTCGTAGCATACGTGCTGGGCACGGACTCCGACCCGCAGGGTATCGCGAACCAACGGAGCCAACTCGAGGATGCTGGGTGCATTGTCGCGCCGACAAATGCGCGGGCTGCCCTGATGGCGATCGCCATCGCCACCCGACAACCAGAGGTCAGCGAATACCGGAGGAGCCGGTAGTGCATTCAGGATCGGCGGGACGTTGGCTTCTGCCATGAGCGTTGCCCTCGTTACCTATTCCACCAGACCTCGCGGCGGCGTGGTCCACACATTGGACCTTGCGGAAGCGTTGCTCGTCGGCGGCATGGACATAAGGATCATCGCCCTCGGTGATCGCGCCGCAGGTTTCTTCCGCGAGACGAACGTGCCCGTCACTTTCATCCCGACGCCGCCGTGGGCTGAGACTCTGGACGACCGGGTCTTCAGATCGGTCGACGCCCTTGCCGATGGGCTCCGGTCGCTGGCAGGCGAATTCTCGATCCTCCATGCTCAGGACTGCATCGCCGCCCGAGCGGCCGCCCGAGTCAGGGACGAGATGTCCACCAGCGATCCGCGGCGACCGATTGTGGTCCGCACGGTTCACCACGTCGACGACTTCACGACCCAGGCACTCATCGACTGCCAACGTCAGGCGATCATCGAGCCCGACGCATTGATCGTCGTCAGTCGCCAATGGCAGGAGATCCTGCGAGAGGAGTTCGATCTCGAAGCCACGGTGATCTACAGCGGCGTCAACACCGCAAGGCTGGCGCGCCCCGAGGATCTGGATAGGGCCGCCAATCGTGAATCGATCGGCACCGGCCCCCGCTTCCTATTCTTGACGGTGGGAGGAATCGAGCCTCGCAAAGGCACGATGCAGATGATCGAAGCGCTAGCCGCACTCAAGGCCTCGATGGAGACGCCACCGATGCTCGCCATCGTCGGTGGCCATTCGTTCCAAGACCACAAGCCCTACCGCACTGCAGCTATCGCACTCGCCGAGCAGCTCGGCGTCTCGCTGGAGAGTGACATCGTGCAACTCGGCACAGTCTCGGATGGCGACCTCGCGAAGTGGTACCACACGGCGGACGCCTTCCTGTTTCCCTCCGTCAAGGAAGGCTGGGGCCTGGTCGCAATGGAGGCGATGGCTATCGGGTTGCCTCTCATCGCCTCAGACATCCCTGTGTTTCGCGAGTACCTCGTCGACGGCGAGTCTGCGATTCTTGTGCCACCTGGCGACCACCGCGGTCTCGCGGCAGCGATGCGAATGGTCATCGACGACCAAAGTGTCAGAGACCGGCTCTCCGCCGCCGGCCGCGACGTCGCCCAACGCTTCACTTGGGCTCGGGCAGCCGCCGACCATCGAGATGTCTATCAGTGGCTCACGTCCGATCGGCGGG
>Ga0209109_10000046_pt1 | contig 46269 bp, 45 predicted proteins | sample Rifsed10ft2_FD_184004 | JGI IMG/M metagenome (GOLD analysis project Ga0209109, IMG submission 184004) | Soil microbial communities from Rifle, Colorado, USA - sediment 10ft 2 (version 2) | ecosystem: Environmental > Terrestrial > Deep subsurface > Rock core/Sediment | place: Rifle, Colorado... | reverse complement strand
GATTCCGCTTCCTGCCCCATGCTGGCCCAAACATCAGTGACGATCAGATCGGCATCCCTGGCAGCCTGTTCCGGATCAGCATTCATGCTGACATGTGTTCCGCCACTTTTAAGAATGTCCGCATCCGGCTGATAATCCTTCGGGCAGGCAATGTGCAGATTAAAATCAAATAACCGGGCAGCCGTAATATAGGAATGACACATATTGTTTCCATCACCCAGCCATGCAACGGTTTTGCCCTTGATGGAACCGCGCTGTTCGTGCCAGGTCTGCATGTCTGCCAGCAACTGACAGGGATGCAATAAATCAGATAATCCATTAATGACCGGGATGGTGGAATATTCCACCAGACGTTCCAGTTTTGCATGTTCGAAGGTGCGTATCATGATCCCGTCGACCATTTTTGAGAGTACCCGTGCCGTATCTTCCACCGGTTCACCGCGTCCCAGTTGAGTATCATCCGGCGAGAGAAAAATCGCATGTCCGCCAAGTTGTACCATGGCCGTCTCAAAAGATACCCGTGTGCGTGTGGACGATTTTTCAAAAATCATGGCCAGAACCTTGTTTTTCAATATCTGATGTTCAACACCCTTACGCAATTGCCTTTTTAACTCTATGGCGCGTGCGATGATGATTTGCAGTTCTTGCGGACTGCAATCACCCAGACTTAAAAAATGCCGTAGTGCCATGTTTTTACCTTCCCAGGAATTGTTTGACGATCCTGCACACCATCCTGACTATCTGATGTGCCTGCTCATCGGTAATGATTAAAGGCGGTAATAACCGGATCACATTACCGGATGTTACGTTGATCAACAGGTGTTCCGCCAGCGCCATCCTGACCAGTTCGCTGCAGTCACGATCCAGTTCAATACCCATCATCATGCCTTTGCCCCGTATTGACCTGACTCCGTCAACCTCCTTGAGGCCTGCACGGAATCCGTTCATCATCAGGTTACCCAGATATTCTGCACGTTGATCCAGTTTCTCTTCTGCCAGTATTTCCAGTACGGTCAGACCAGCACGTGCTGCCAGTGGATTACCACCAAAAGTGGAACCATGACTGCCGGGCCGGATTAATTCTGCTGCCACACCACGGGCCAGACAGGCGCCGATGGGGACACCGTTACCCAGGGCCTTGGCCAATGTCATGACATCCGGTAATGCGTCTTCATGCTGCCAGGCAAACCATTTGCCGGTCCGGCACATGCCCGTCTGTATCTCATCCAGTATCAGCAGTAACGCATGCTTATCACACAGTTTGCGCACCGCTGCCAGATAACCGGGGTCCGGCACCACAATACCACCTTCTCCCTGTATGGGTTCAAGCATGACTGCTGCAATATTTTTATTATTGCCAATGGCCTCTTCGATGGCATCAACATTGTTATAAGGCACATGGATGAATCCCTGTACCAGCGGTTCGAAACCGGCCTGTATCTTTTCATTTCCGGTCGCACTCAGTGTTGCCATGGTGCGCCCGTGAAAACTGCGATGTGTCACAACGATCACCGGTTCGGCTATATCTTTTTGATGTCCATACAAGCGGGCGATTTTTATTGCGGCCTCATTGCCCTCGGCGCCCGAGTTACAGAAAAAAATTTTTTCCATCCGCGCATACGCACAGAGCCGATCGGCAAGTAGCTCCTGCAGCGGGATGTGATAAAGGTTGGAAGTGTGTATCAGCTTGCCTGCCTGATCAGCAATTGCTGCCTGCAATTTTGGATGTGCATGGCCCAGTCCGCACACAGCAATACCGCTCAGGGCATCGAGATAATGCTGCCCGGACTGATCGGTCAGATAGGCCCCGGTGCCCTCGACAAAGCCGACTGGTAAATACTGATAACTTGCCATCAAATGATCACTCATCAAAATTTTCCGTCAATATTCATTCAACCAAAATAAACTATTTAAAACTCTCTGAATCCTGACATGTTAATAAAGGTTATAAACGGTTTTTTTACTTAGTCCTCAAAAGAGAAAGCCCGGCTTTATTAGCCGGGCTCCGGAATCCCAGACGAAAAACTCTCAGTTATAATGGCAGGCCATGTGCATGCCCGACCATGCACATAATCAGTGGAATTGAGAGTAATGTATTGGTACGGGATGCCATTAACGCAATAACTTTGCCTTTTGCTATCGCTTCCGGTGTCGCCGTTACCATGCCCAGTATCTTTTTCTGATTCGGCCAGATGAGCACCCATACATTGAACAACATGATGGTGCCTAACCAGGCCCCGATTCCAATAACTACAGCACCACTTTTTAACAGGAAAGCATTCATCAGACCGACCTGCATGATTTCCAAAGCAGCCGCACCGGTTATCCAGGTTGCAAGCGCACCCCAGCGGAACCACCACAAGGCACGCGGAGCGACATATTTGTTGATTGCCGCGGGTCCGGGCTCTTTTTCCGCTACCGCCTGTGCAACCGCAGGGACCTGGACGAAATTAAAATAATATAAAAGCCCAATCCAGATAATCCCGAAAAACACATGCAGCCATACTGCAAAAGACCACGCATTAAACGATGTATCACCAATCAGCAAGGTGATCACCACTGCCAGCACAAAACCCAGCGTAAGCGTGCCATTGACTGATTTAAGTGGATTCATAATATTTTCCCCTGTAATAGTGATTTCTGTTAAAACAGCATTAACGGATAGTGTGATTATACTTTGGGAAGTACTGCATTTGGTACCCCTGCAAGATAAAAATCCGGTTAAAATGGTGTTATGGATGCCATAGAACTCAGCCTGTTTGTCAAACGCATCAACGCCGTTTGTGAGGAAATGGGCTCAGTCCTCATGCGCACGGCTTTTTCACCCAATATTAAAGACCGCCTGGATTTTTCCTGCGCCATTTTTGATGACGGAGGCCGGTTATGCGCCCAGGCAGCCCATATCCCGATCCATCTTGGCAGTATGGCCTACGCCATGTCCGGTATTGTCACAAAAATCGCGTGGCAGCCGGGGGATATGATTATTATGAATGATCCGTATCTGGGCGGTACTCACCTGCCCGATGTCACACTGATTGCCCCGGTGTTTCATCATGATGAACTGTGCGGGTTTGTGGCCAACCGGGCCCATCATGCAGATATCGGTGCCTGCACGCCGGGTTCCATGCCACTGGCACGAACACTGGAACAGGAAGGATTGATCATCCCGCCAACTTTGGTCATGCGGGCCGGTGTAATCTGTGACGAAGTTTTATCTGAACTTCTGGGTTATTTACATAATCCGCAAATCGCCCGGCCTGATTTTATCGCGCAGATCAGTGCGAATATTGCCGGTTTGAACCGGTTGATTTTACTGATCCAGTCCATGGGTGACATGGCCTTCAAAACCGCACTGTCTGCATTGGATGATTATGCTGATTCACTGGCGCAGTCGGTATTGGCTGAATTACCGGAAGGCCAGTATACCTTCACTGATATAATGGACGATGATGGTCAGGGTCTTTGTGATATTCCCATCAAGGCGACCCTGCATATTTCGAGCGATAAAGTCCGGGTGGATTTCACCGGCACCGCTGATCAAGTGAAAGGTAACATCAATTGTCCCTTGTCCGTGACCGCGGCGGCGGTGTATTACTGCTTTTATTGTCTGATGCCGCCGCAGACGCCTGCCGCCGCCGGTGTCTTTCACCATCTTGAGATCAACGCCCCGGAGAAATGTCTAATCAACGCCAGTTATCCGGCGGCCGTGGCGGCCGGTAATGTCGAGACCAGTACACGTATTGTAGATGCCGTACTTGGCGCGCTTGCACAGGCTTTACCGGAAAAAATCCCTGCGGCCAGTCATGGCAGCATGAATAATGTGGCCATGGGATCCGGGCATTGGGATTACTATGAAACGCTGGGTGGCGGCATGGGCGCAGGGCCAATATCAGCAGGGATGAATGCGGTTCAGACCCATATGACGAATACCCTGAATACCCCGATCGAGATCCTGGAAAAATATTACCCCTTGCAGATTACACAATATGCCATCCGCAGGGATTCCGGTGGTGAAGGTCAACATAAAGGGGGAGATGGCCTGATCCGGCAATATGAATTTCTTGAAGAATGTCATGTGACTTTATTGACAGAAAGGCGGCGTCATCCACCCTGGGGCATGGCCGGCGGAAAACCTGGACAAGCGGCCATCAACTTGTTGAATAACGAACCGGTCCCCGGTAAAACAGAATTCAAGGTTGTCCCCGGCGATAGATTGACCATTATGACCGCAGGTGGCGGCGGCTGGGGAATAAAGGATTAGTGCCGGGTGATGAGTACTGAGTGCTGAGTACCTATAAGTTGCTTCACGCTTCACGCTTCACAGTATAAACTTGTATATAATCTAATTGCTCACCTATGAGGTACTTCGATGGACGTTACCGAAAGAATCAAAAGGACTGTAGAAGAAAATCCGATCGTGTTATTCATGAAAGGCACACCGGATTTCCCGCAATGTGGTTTCTCCATGCGTACTGCCCAGGCATTAAAGGCGTGCAATGTGGACTTTGCCTATGTCGATGTGCTGGCCGAACCGGATGTCCGCGCTAATCTGCCCGTAATTTCCAACTGGCCAACCTTCCCGCAGGTGTTCGTCAACGGCGAACTTATCGGTGGTTGTGACATTGTGCTGGACATGTTTCAGAAGGGAGAATTGCAAACCATAGTGCAGGAGGCAGTCAAGGAAAAGTAACTGGTGATGACGTGCATGGATGCACTCAGGGGCAGGTGATTGGTGATTTGTAATTAGGGAACCTCTGATCAAGTCTAAAAATTCTTTGCTTCGTCATTCTGGCGTATGCCAGAATCCAGTCAAAACAATTGGTTACTGGATGCTGGTCGCTACGGACTGACGCACATGGATGTGCTAATGCCGCAGTCACAGGGATGTGAAAGAGCGGCCCTGTCCTCGGCTTTGGCATCCTGCGTCGCTCTACCGCCTATATCCATATAGGCGTCCCGCGACATTTCCTGCATCCTATAGGTCGTTTTCACCAGCATGACGGTGTAGACACTTGATCAGAGGTTCCTTAGTTAAAGTTGCATGTAATAATTCAAATTTACAAAATCCTTGCCAATCACCAATCACCAATCACCAATCACCAATCACCAATCACCAATCACTAATCACCCGCCGCTCCTGCGCATCCCTGCGCCCGCGGCATACCGTACCTCCTGTACATAATCACCAATCACTAATCACCGTTTTTCATCATTTTCCAAACACACTTGCCGCCGCTTTTTTTTTCGATTGTTTCCAGACGCTGCTGGTGTGCCGCAAGCTCTTCAGCGCTGGGCTGAATGACACGCAATTTGGGCCGGTTTGGATCCAGGCGCCTGGCCTCTCTGGTCGAGCTGTTGTGTTCTGCTTCATCATCCAGTGATAATGCAGTCTGGCCTCCGGTCATGGCGAGGAATACATCCAGCAATATCTGCGCATCCAGCAATGCGCCATGCTGTTCGCGCTGTGAATTATCGACATTATAACGCTGGCATAAGGCATCGAGACTGTTCTTCTGGCCGGGATGCCGCTCACGTGCCATCACCAATGTGTCTGTAATCCTGCAGTAGTCTTCTATCCTGCCCCAATCAGGACCGAGTTGTTCCAGTTCATAGTTGAGAAAGCCGGTATCAAATGGTGCGTTGTGAATAATCAATTCACTGTCGCGGATGAAGTCGATAAATTCCTGGACGATGTCACAAAACGTGGGTTTGTCTGACAGAAATTCATTACTGATCCCGTGCACCTCGTATGCCCCGTCGTCAATCTCCCGCTCAGGGTTGATATAATGATGGAAATGACGGTCCGTCTTTCTGCGGTTTCTGAGTTCGACGCAACCGATCTCTATAATCCGGTGACCCTGTTTGACCTCAAGGCCGGTAGTTTCAGTATCGAGTATGATTTGGCGCATGTCTGGTGATTCGTGATTCGTGATTCGTGATTCGTGATTAAATACAGTATCTCATTTCACCAATCACAAATCACGAATTACCAGTCACTGTTTTTCAAGCATTTCATCAATGGCCAGATTGGCCAGTTGATCAACACGATCATTTTCCGGATGCCCGCTGTGGCCCTTGACCCACTCCCAGGTGATGTCATGTTGGGCAACTGCCGCATCCAGCCGTTGCCAGAGATCCACATTCTTGACCTGTTTTCTGTTTGCAGTTTTCCAACCACCCAGTTTCCAGTCCTTCAGCCATTCAGTTATTCCCTGTTTTACATATTGTGAATCCGTCGTAAGTATGATCCGGCAGGGCCGCTTGAGTGCTTCCAGACCCATGATCGCCGCCATGAGTTCCATGCGATTATTGGTGGTCTGTGATTCCGCTCCAAACAATTCTTTCTCAACATCCTTGAATTGCAGCAATGCCCCCCAACCTCCGGGGCCCGGATTACCGCGGCACGCACCATCGGTAAATATTTTTACTTCTTCAGCAGTCATTTTGTATTGATGTATTCCTGGCGCTGGGTTCAACAAGACCGGAGGCGATCATGCGGCGGCGTGTCTGCCATTGTAACTTGATTGGGGTCAGTGAAATCACCCGCTTTTTTGCGCACAACATATAAACACTTCCAAAAAATGGCCAGCAGTACCCTCCCAAATGCTCCATGAATTGCAACCTTTGCATGATCACCGTGTTTTCCAGCGGCGGCCGGAAATAAAAACGTTCAGTTCTGATAATTTCAAAATCGAGCAACGTGAGCCAGTCCCTGAGCCGGGTCAGGCCAATATAATGCCCGGACCAGGGCGGTCGCCCACGCCAGGCCAGCAGCAGTCGCCAGAGTCCCCATATGCTCCATGGATTGAATCCCAGGATGATTACATGGCCTTCTCCGATCAGTACCCGTTCCGTTTCTCTCAATATCTGATGTGGATTGTCCGCAAATTCAAGCAGGTGCGACAACACCACCACATCCATACTTTCTGAGGTTACCGGTAACGCTTCACTCTTGCATAACAGGGTGGGAGATTTTTCTGCATTTGTATTATCGGTCTGAGCGGTGATTATCTTGTGATTGATGCGGCTGCTGTCCAGCAAACGAACATCAGCCAGTTCACCCACCTGCAATATGTGATAACCGAACAGATCCGGCAAGATACGTGACACCCGGTTGCGTCCTGCCGCCAACACGCTGTGACCCAGTTTGCCATTAAACCAGTTCAGCAGTTCATGACCAGACGGTATGCCGTTCTCAGGCAGGTTATCGGGTTGCGTATTCATTTGTAAATAGTCAGATATTGATGCATGAATTGCTTGAAATTCAAATATCTATATATGTGGAAATTATAAAAATTTCACGTTAGTATGCCTCTTTTTGCAAGCATTACACACACTGGTAATAAAAATTTAAAGAATACTGCCTCATGCGAAAAGTCTGCTTACCGGTCATCATTGCCGCGTTTTTTCTGGGTGCGTGCAGCAATACCCCGACCCAGGAACAGGTGGACATTACCCATATCCCGCATGACAAATCCACTATAAAACATACCCCCGGCAGTACTACAGCAAAAAAACCATCAGCAAACCAGTCGGATGATACAGCCGGAGGAAATGATAATGTGGAATATGATGATATCTGGGTCAGAATTCAACAAAACCTCACCATACCACGTAATCTGACCCACCCCTCCACCCAATCCAAACTGAAGTTTTATTCAACAAAACAGCAATTCATGGATCGTGTTGCAGAGCGGGCCAGACCCTATATCTACCATATTGTCGAGGAACTGGAAAAGCGTAACATGCCGCTCGATCTGGCATTGCTGCCTATTGTGGAGAGTGCCTACCAGCCCTTCGCCCGTTCACCCAGACGTGCATCAGGTATATGGCAATTTATCCCGGGTACCGGCAAACATTATGGCCTGAAACAGAACGCATGGTATGACGGCCGCAGGGACATCGTTGTGGCAACCGATGCGGCATTAAACTACCTGCAAAAGCTGCATAATGATTTCGATGGAGACTGGTTATTGGCACTGGCAGCATACAACGCTGGCGAAGGAAATGTAGGACGTGCTGTCACCCAGAGCGTAGGAAAAGGCAAGAATGGAGATTTCTGGTCTCTGCAATTGAAGAACGAGACCATGGGCTATGTACCCAGTTTGATGGCAGTGGCCGAGATCATATCCAATCCGCAGAAATATAATATCTCTCTCAAACCTGTTCCCAACCGTCCCTATTTCGAAATCGTTGATACCGGCAGCCAGATCGATCTGGCTACTGTTTCTAAGCTTACCGGTTTGAGTATGGAAGAGATCTATATCCTTAACCCGGGGTTTAATAAATGGGCGACTGATCCCGATGGCCCGCATCATCTGTTAGTCACTGTGGGCACGGCAGCAACATTCAGACAGCAACTGGCAACACTGCCACAGCACGAGCGTATGCAATGGCAGATGGTAGAGATCAGGAATGGCGATACACTTGGGTCGATTGCAAACAGATACCGCACTGATGTTAATACCATCAAAGAAATCAATAATCTTAAAACCAGTCATATCCGCGCCGGGCGTACCTTGTTAATCCCGGTCTCCCGGCAACCACTTGATCAATATACACTGAGCCAGGATGCCCGTTCCTTCAGCAATCTGGCACGATCCGGCGATGGCCAGAGCTTTACTTATACCATCAACCGTGGTGATACCTTATGGGACATCGGCCAAAGTTATCGTGTCACTGTCGAACAACTCTATGCCTGGAATGGTCTGAATAAAAACAGTATTTTAAGCCCCGGTAAAAAGCTCACTCTCTGGACAAATAAAGAGGCTGAAGTCATGCCTGTTGTTGCGCATACTGCAAAACCGGAAAAACAACAACACATTACCTACACAGTCAAACAAGGTGATTCACTCTGGCGGATTGCCAGGCGCTATGGTGTCTCTGTTGACCAGTTACAAAAATGGAACGGTTTAAATAAACGATCCACGCTCAGACCGGGCCAGAGTCTCGACATCTTTGCCGGCACACCGCTGGCCGATGTTTAATCCCGCATATTATCCGCATAAAAATTATTCAGTTCTGTGCCTGTCTGGTGTAAGTTAGTTACAAGCTGACTTGTATTCAAAAAAATATTGATGGATTCGATGATTAAGTTCGCAAAATTTCTGTTACGTGGACTGCTGCGCTTACTTTACAAAGTTGACGTTACTGGCCTTGAAAATTACCACAAGGCCGGGGAAAGGGTATTGATCGTTGCAAATCATACGTCCCTGCTGGATGGCCTGTTGCTCTATGCATGGCTGCCGGAAACACCAACATTTGCCATTAATACACAAATAGCACAAAAAAAGAATTTCCGGTTCTTTCTAAAATTCGTTGATCTGTTTGTTATGGATCCGGCCAGTCCACTATCGATCAAGTCCATGATCAAATTTCTGAAACAGGATCGCAAGGCGGTAATTTTTCCGGAAGGTCGCATAACTGTTACCGGATCACTGATGAAAATCTATGAGGGACCGGCACTGGTCGCAGACAAGGCTGATGCCATGATACTGCCGGTTGCGATCGATGGCGCCCAGTTCAGTCCATTCTCATATATGAAAGGACGTGGACGTGTTGTGCGCTTCCCGAAAATCACACTGACAGTTTTACCGCCGGAAAAGATTTCCATTACACCGGATGTTTCATCCCATGCCAGAAGAAAGGCTGCAGCCATGCAACTTCAGGATCTGATGTACAAATTGACGTTCTCCTCTTTTAACTATCGTACCTCTATCTTCAGTGCCCTTATTAATGCCTCTGAGCGTTATGGAAAGAATTTACCTGTACTGGAAGATATCAACCGGAAATCGCTCAGTTATAAACAGATCATCACCCGGGCTGTTATTCTGGGTGGCAATATTGCCAGACACACCTGCAAAGACGAACATATTGGAATACTGTTGCCCAATGTAAATACAATTGCTGTGACATTCATGGCACTGCAATACATCGGCCGCATTCCAGCCATGCTGAATTTTACTGTGGGTACACAGGCATTGCTGCAAACCTGCAGCACAGGACGGATCAAGACCATTTATACTTCACGTAAATTTATTGAGAATGCCAAACTGCAGGAACAGGTAAAAGCGCTTGAACAGCAATTCAATGTTGTTTATCTGGAAGACCTGCACAGCCAGGTCACCCTGTACGACAAGCTAACGGGTATCATCCGGGCAATGCGTATCAAAAGCCATTATCGGAATCTGGCGGGCAAGATCGATCCTGATCAGCCGGCACTGGTGCTGTTTACTTCCGGCTCAGAAGGCATACCAAAAGGGGTTGTTCTTTCACACAGTAATTTGTTGTCCAACTATGCACAAGTCAGTTGCCATATCGATTTTAATCCACGTGATATAGTTTTTTCCTGCCTGCCCCTCTTCCATTCATTTGGCCTCAATGCAGGGTGTTTGATGCCATTACTCGGCGGCAGCAAGGTTTTTCTTTACCCGACACCATTACATTACCGCATTATTCCTGAACTGATTTATGAGTTGGGTGCGACCATACTGTTTGGTTCCAATACATTCTACAAAGGTTATGCTCATCATGCACATCCTTATGATTTTCATAATTTGCGCTATGTGGTCGCAGGTGCTGAAAAACTGCGTGAAGATACACAGAAAATCTGGATGGAAAAATTCGGGATCCGTATTTTACAGGGCTATGGTGTAACAGAAGCCAGTCCGGTCATATCGGTCAATACACCCATGGTGAATAAAATGGGGTCGGGAGGCCGGCCGATGACCGCTATGGCATGTTATCTTGAACCGGTCCCGGGCATTGAAAAGGGTGGCCGTCTCTTTGTGCGTGGACCGAATGTTATGCTCGGTTATCTCTTGCCGGACGGCGATCAGCTTAAACCGCCGTCATCTTCCCGCGGTCCCGGCTGGTACGATACCGGCGATATTGCTGACATTGATGAAGATGGTTTTATAACCATACTCGGGCGCGCCAAACGCTTTGCCAAGATTGGGGGAGAGATGATCTCACTGACTGCAGTCGAAGAACTCGCGATGAATGTCTGGCCCAGGTTCAATCATGCGGCAGCCAATCTGCCGGATGAGAAAAAAGGCGAGAAGATTATTCTGGTAACAGATAACAGGGATGCAACACGCAAGGAATTGCAGGAATACGCCCGTGAGCACGGTATCGGTGAACTTTATATTCCCAAAAAGGTGATACTTGCGGATGCCCTGCCCGTACTGGGCACCGGCAAAACAGATTACCGGACACTGAATGAGATGGCATTGGCTGAAGATGAAACCGGATCAGGCTGGATAGGCAAATTGGCCGGGCTTGTCAAGAAAACAGAGCACAAATGACCCGCCGCTCGAAAACGTGTTCCCGACGTTTTCTACCGCCTACTTCCATGTAGGCGTCCTGCGCATCCTGCGCCCGCGGCATACCGTACATCCTGTACATAATCACCGATCACTGATCACGGATTCAATCGTGCTGATTATTGTATTCTCGACTTCCCACAAGATATCTTCCGCCGGGCTGCCCGTGGCGGCAGGCGTTAATTTTTCAAACAGGATCATGGTAGTCCCTGCCTTGTACAATAAGGTTACCGTCAATGGACACAGGGCCATCATCTTCGGATCCAGATTCAACACCTGATTGGCATATTCCGGATTACAGATCACCATGCTCCGCACAGCTTCAAATTTATTGCGGTTATAATCTTCGCCCCATTTTTCTGCATTACGCGCCAGGTTCTTGCCGATGTTCGCTTCAAAAATAACATAGAAACGGGCAGCCTCGAGCGCCTTGTAAAGCTCCTGATATATCTCATCCACGGGTTCGTCAATATTGGCCTCGTAAATGGCATCCGTCTGTGCAGCGGCGTGATGGGCAAACATCACTATATAAAAGAAAATTACCGCAGGCAGTATACGCATTTGCTTACTTCTCCAGGACCTTTAACGATCACCGGTCAACGGCACAAACCCCACCGGCAAAATTTCATGATAGCTGATTTTCCCTTCCGGGTTCTTTTCAATGACAGTCAATGTCTGTGCACTGTGTTGCCTGCCCAGTGGAATCACCATTTTCCCGCCTGGTTTTAACTGATCGATCAGTGCTTCGGGCGCGTGCTCTATTGCCGCGGTCACCAGTATGGCATCAAAGGGCGCATGTTCGGGCCAGCCATGATAACCATCCCCTATACGCACTGTAATATTTTCATAACCGAGGCGTTGCAAATCCTTTTCTGCACGCCGTCCCAGGACTTCAACGATCTCAATGGTGTACACATGATCCACCAGTTCCGCCAGCACCGCCGCCTGATAACCGGAGCCGGTCCCGATTTCCAGCACTTTGGAATTTTGATCCACTGCGGCAAGGTCCGTCATCAGGGCAACGATATAGGGTTGCGAGATGGTCTGGTTTTCCCCAATCGGCATGGCGCTGTTGATGTAGGCATGGGGCTTGATTGCATCGGGCACCAGTTCGTGCCGTAACACCTTGCGCATTGCAGCCATCACCCGATCGTCCAGTGCCGCTTTGCCAATATAGTTCCGGGTATCGCTGACCATATCCTGGATATCAGCAACCATCTGTTGTCGTTGCCTGCTGTAATCATCAGCGGCATTTACACCGGGTGAGAAGATGCCCATAAACAGGTTAAGTAAAATAAACGTTATTTTCATGAATTAATTTGAGATTCGGTCTGTTATTAATCATAGCAGACCAGTATGGGCCTCTGAGGTTCCGGAAGCATACTTATGTGCCATTCTTGTGGTTTCCGGCAGCTTGTAGCGTGTCGTGCAGCACAGAACGTAAGCAATTGCTGTTTCCAGTCTGATACGGTGCCCGATCGAGACATAGATCGGCTTCACATCAACCCGGGTGCGCAAAACTGCGCCTATGGTTTCATTATCATCCAGCAGAGGTTGCCAGGCGCCACGTTGATTGGAGACAGGTTGATGTTGGCCGGTCAATCGCGTCTTGCCAACACCAATAGCCGGTATCCCGGTTAATACCCCCAGATGACAGGCCATGCCGAAACGGCGTGGATGGGCATAACCCTGACCGTCACACAAAAACAAATCCGGTAATTGCTTTAATTTATCCAGCGCTTGCAAAACCGCCGGCAATTCCCTGAACGATAATAATCCCGGCACATAGGGAAAATTTGTCCTGCATCTCATGATAGAGACTTCACGTAATACCAGTAACGGGAAGTCGAGGACTGCAATCGCAGCGCGTGTCACTCTGCCCCCATCTTCAAAACCCACATCAACGCCCGCGACATAGTCAATTTTACCCAGGTCATCAAACAGGATGACCTGGCTGCGCAACTGTTTTTGTATCTCAACAGCTTCCTTCGGTGTGACTTGCCAGGAATGCATACTACTCATCTGCATAGGCCTCCTCGTAGATGGTCTGGAAGGCCTGCTTATTCCCGGTTGCGGTTTCACCCGTTACTTTTTATCCGGACAATGATCGTGCCCGAGACTCAAGGGACCTGAACCATATACCATGATGTACATCATGCCGCCCATGATGGCGAGATTCTTGAAAAAGGCATTGAACTCGGCGGCATCTGCCCAGACAGGATGAAAAATCAACGTGACAGGTATCAGGAACAAAAATATAGCAGTGGACGCCAGACGTGCCCGCCAACCGAGCAGGACCATCAGACCACCCCCGAGTTCAATAATTATCGTCACTACCAGTAAAACTTCGGTCATTGGCAGTCCTTTGCTTGCCATGTAGCCGGCTGTACCTGCAAAGCTGAATGTCTTTTTGGCGCCTGCAATAATGAAAATCACGGATAAAAGAATTCTGCCAAGCAACGGGCCATATTGTTGTAACAACTTACACATAACTCCCCTCCTTCAACAATTAACGTTATCATGAGATGCTAATGCCACAAAAAAGATGGAGAACAATCCATGCAACGACTGGAAGCCCATATTCGCAATATACCCGATTTCCCGCAACCGGGAATTCAATTCAAGGACATCACGCCGCTGGTGAAGCATCCAGCCATGCTGAGGTTGGCCGTCCATCAACTTATTCATCCTTTTCTCGGAGAACATCTGACCGCCGTGGTCGGCATGGAAGCACGCGGGTTTATCTTCGGCAGTCTCACGGCCTGGGAGTTGGGGATCGGTTTCGTGCCGCTGCGCAAGCCCGGTAAACTGCCTTACGACGTACAGAGTATCTCCTACGATCTGGAATATGGCTCGGCCGGGCTCGAAGTACATCTGGATGCGCTGAATAAAAATGACCGGGTATTATTAATCGATGACCTGATCGCCACTGGTGGCACGGCAGCAGCAAGCTGTGAACTTATCGAAAAACTCGGCGCAGAAATCGCTGGTTGCGCCTTTGTCATTGAACTGGATTTTCTCAAGGGCCGGGAAAAACTTTCAAAATACAATGTGCACTCCCTGGTTCATTACTAAGAAACTATCTGCAACCACAAGAGTATAAAGCCCATGAAAAAGTTTGCGTTACACATTGATGCCCTCGCCGTCATTATAATTGTTTTTATTACTTCATTTGGATTTAATTTATATCAACGCTATCAATATTCAGACCTGCTGAAAGAACATATCGGACTGCAATTTCAGGTGTTATCTCTGGAGCTGGGTAGGGCCATGAAAGATGCCAAGCTCAAAAAATGTGTGGACGATACGGAAACGCAGCTTGCATCCCTGAATGATTGCAGGTTAAACGTACAATAAACATTGAAATCATCAACATATTGGATTAGAACTGACTGACCCAATCATTATTCCTGATCCGTTAATGAGGAGGAAAAATGGCATTCATCAAGGTTGTTGAGTCCAGAGCAGATGCTGATTTCATCGTGCATGAATCAAAATCACGTGGTGAGGCTGATTTGCTGGTTTGCAAGGTTGAGGCAAAGCGGGACGCACTTAACCATGATGATGTCTGGTGTTTTGTCGATTCACGCAGTGATGCCACCTCCATCGTCAATTTTATCGATACCCGTGCCAATGCTGATCTGTTGATCTGTTATGTCAACAACCGTGGGGAATCCGGCTGGAGGACAGAACATCCTCTGCAGGGCAAGCTTTAGTGGGATGCAGTCAGTGCAGTCATTTCCTATAAATAAAATCGGGGGCCGCTATGTTGTCACCTGAACAAATAAATAAAATCAGGGAAACATTTCTGTCACAATCAAACAAACTTGATTTATCCCCGGTCGGCAAATACATCCCCAGGAAGATCATTCCACCCGTCTATTTTTTTCTGGCATTAATCATCATGGTAACGTTGGCGCATTTTGTGCCCATGTCTCATCTGATCTATGTTCCCCTGCGGGTATTCGGGGGCCTGCTGATATTGGTCGGGTTTGCCATCACCGCCGGCAGTGCCTGCGGTTTCAAACTGGCAGGCACACCCATCAAGCCCTTCGAACAACCGGTCACGCTGGTGACGGACAAGCTCTATCGCTACAGCCGGAACCCGATGTATCTGGGCATGATGATCATGCTGGTGGGCGTATGGATAGCACTTGGCAGCCTGTCCCCGGTGCTTGTCATCCCGGTATTTTTTTTAATCATCCAGGAAGGGTTCATAAAATATGAAGAGGCTTTCCTGGAAGAGAGATTGGGTGATGAGTACCAGGACTATAAAAACCGGGTTAATCGCTGGATAGGCTGGCAACTTGAATAAACTGTTACTTGCTGATCTTGTCGTCCTTATTCATCTGGCTTTTGTGATCTTTGCTGTATTCGGGGCACTGTTGATAATCAAATGGCGCTGGATCATTTTCCTGCATCTGCCGGCTTTATTCTGGGCATTCTACATTGAAATTACCGGCGGTATCTGTCCGCTGACACCGCTGGAAAATTCATTACGCAGCAGCAGTGGTGAGTCCGGTTATAGCGGCGGATTCGTTGAATATTACCTGATACCGGTACTGTATCCGACCGGGTTAACCAAAGATGTTCAGCTGCTACTAGGAATCATTTTACTGGGGATCAATATACTCATCTATTCACGCATCATTATGAAAGTCCGCCGTTGATCTTGATCATCTCGCCGGTCATGTAAGACGATGCATCAGACGCCAGAAACACGGCAGCCTCGGCCACATCCTCCGGTGTACCGAAACGTCCCAGCGGTATCTCGCTGATCCTTGCTTCGTAGTATTTCCGGTCCATCATTTCTTCCGTAAAAGAGGTATGTATCCAGCCCGGTGCCAGAATATTGACACGTATTACCGGACCGTAGGTGCTGGCAAAAGACCGGCTGAAGCCGAGCACACCGGCCTTGACCGCTGCAAACATCTGCGGATTGCGCCCATGAAAACCGTGGATCGCCAGATCCCAGGACATATTGATGATTACGCCCCGGCCCTGCCCCTGCATGACTGGGACCAGGGCCCAGCAACAGGCTATCGTACCTTTCAGATCGATCTCAATCAACTGGTGCAGTTTTTCCTCATCTGACAGTTTTGCGCCCGATCCGGTCAGGATATCGGCACCGGCATTATTGACCCAGATATCAATTTTTCCGAATTCTGCCTGCGTTGTCCGGATCAGATTTTCAACCTGGTCCGGATGACCGACATTCGCCTGGATCGCCACAGCATGGCCGCCATTGGACCTGATTTCGCTCACGACCGTCTCTGCCCTGGCAACAGAATTGTTATAGTTGACAACTACCCGTGCACCCTCGCGGGCAAAGGCCAATGCCATGCTGCGGCCAATACCACTGCTGGCTCCGGTGATTACCGCGGTTTTCTGTTCAAGTTGGAGCATTTTCTATTTAAACTAGTCCCGTGTGACAATTTTATTGTAACGATTAATTATCAGCCTGACATTATGCTCGAAGAAATAAAAAATTTTTACCGCATCAGTGACGCGATTGCAACTGCGGGCCAGCCAACGCCGGAACAGTTCCATGACATCAAACAGGAAGGTTTTGATGTAGTCATCAATCTTGCCCGGCACGATTCACCGGATGCCATTGAAGATGAAGCAGCGATCGTTGAAGGACTCAATCTTGACTATGTGCATATCCCCGTGGACTTCACGGCACCGGCGTTGAGTGATCTCAAGCGCTTTTTTGCCACCATGGACAGGTACAGGTTTAATAATATTTTTGTGCATTGTGCCTGTAACTGGCGCGTCTCTGCCTTTATTTTTCTATACCAAACGGTGAGATGCGATGTCCCGGTGGCCACCTCTGTCCGTGACCTGCATGCCGTATGGCAGCCGGATGAAACCTGGCTGGCATTTATCGATTCTATATTGAAGCATTACAACATTGATGCCTAACCCTGTTCCATTCATCCACGCACTGAAATGTGAGGCCATAGCATTAATTGCCCGCTATAAACACCGCGGTTTTAATGAATAGCAGCCAATATTACCTGCTTGCAACATTTGTCGTTTATCTGCTGATCCTGTTCGTGATCGGCTGGTTTGCCTGGCGCAATACCCATAATCACGCAGATTACATACTCGGTGGCAGAAGACTCGGGCGCTGGACCGCTGCACTCAGTGCCGGCGCATCTGACATGAGCGGCTGGTTATTACTGGGCCTGCCCGGCTTTGCTTATCTTGCCGGATTTGAGGCGATCTGGATTGCCGCCGGTTTACTGGCCGGAACCTGCCTGAACTGGTGGTTTGTTGCTCCCCGACTGCGTGAATATTCTATGGCCAGTAATAATGCCCTGACCCTGCCGGAATTTTTTGAACATCATTTCAATGATCATACACACAGCCTTAGATTGATAGCAGCACTGTTCATCCTTTTTTTTTATATCTTCTACACCAGTTCCGGCCTGGTTGCGGGTGGCAAATTATTTGAATCCGTCTTTGGCCTGCCATATACCTGGGCAGTATTTACCGGTACCGCGGCAATCCTGATTTATACGGTTTACGGTGGATTTCTCGCCGCCTGCTGGACTGATTTATTCCAGGGTCTGTTGATGTTTTTTGCGCTGGTATTTCTTTCTCTGGTGGGATTAAAACTCGCCGGCGGCTGGGACATTACGGTAGCCACCATGCGCGTTGTCGATCCATCCCTCATCGATATGTGGCATACCGTCAACATGCAACCGTTAAACATCATGGCTATTTGTTCCCTGCTTGGCTGGGGGCTCGGCTATTTCGGGCAACCCCATATCCTGACCCGGTTTATGGCCATCGATTCTGTCAACAATATATCATCCGCCAGCTGGATAGCGATTATATGGACGGCCACCTGTCTCGCTGCCGCGCTACTGATCGGTTATACCGGTATCGCCTTGCTGGAAACACCACTCAAGGGCAGCGATGCTGAAAAGGTATATATTGAATTGGTCGCCCTGATCCTGCAGCCCGTTCCCGCAGGTATCTGTCTGGCCGCCCTGCTTGCAGCCATTATGAGTACGGCCGATTCCCAATTACTGGTGGCCTCATCTGCCATTACCGAAGATGTTTACCGGACATACTTCAGACAGTGTGCCACACAACAAGATCTGGTCAGAATGGGGCGCATTACCGTGATCGTCATCGCACTGTTGGCCATGCTGCTGGCCATGAAATATGAACAAAATGTACTCGAACTGGTGGCCTATGCCTGGGCCGGGTTTGGAGCCGCCTTTGGCCCTGCGTTATTACTGATCCTTTACTGGAAAGGGAGTACACGACGGGGCGCCATTGCAGGAATTATCAGCGGTGGCCTGACCGTGATCCTGTGGCACAGACTGGAGGGGGGAATATTTGATCTGTATGAACTGATCCCCGGCTTTCTGTTGGCGATCCTGGTTAATATCATTGTTAGCCTGCTGGATAACACCGGAAATAACCTTACACAACAATATCAATCTACAACTTATTAAAATTATTTACTTTTTTATGAAAATCTACCCCATAAAAGATGTCTCCTATTAGTGACATGCTGGCGATGGGTAGGGTTATTCTGGCGTTGAATAAACCGGATTACTCATGCATTTTGTGCACTGGTTGGCACTTTCTAATGGCTTATGCTTGATACTTATCACGATTAGCAAATTCCCTCCACACTATCCCGATCTGGCATAGCAATTGCTGCTTGTCTCCTGAGGACAAATAGAAACAAACTTATGACATATTCACTGGAAAAAGTAATCAGCGGTAAAAAAATAGAGATCCTCTACCGGCATGGCAATACGTCCGTCATAGGATCGCTGTTCATCTCTATTATCGCCGTCATAATTGTGTATTATTTCATCTGGCCAGCCGACAAACCGGTTGATGTTCTGCTCATATGGCTGGCCACGTTCCTGCTCGTTTCCACCATGCGCCTTTACGGAATAATACTGTACAAGAGCAATAAAGTAGGAATTGAGCAATCCAGGTACTGGCTGTATGCCTTCACATCCGGCGCCGCCATTTCCGCTTGTCTATGGGGTTTATTGTTCCTTTATCTGGTCGGTTTTATTGATAAAGAGTACAGATATTTCATTCTGTTCTTCATGGTCGGCCTGATCTCGGCTGCAGCCATTACTTATGCCACGTCACTGCTTGCATTTTTTATTAGCGCGCTTTGTATCATAGGGCCGGTCATCATTTACTTCATCCTGCACTCTGACCCGATCACCAATTATACGGGTCACCTTTTAATCGTATATTTAATGTATTTGCTGATCATCGCCCGTCAACTCAATAAAACACTGGAAGAGTTTCTGGCCCATGAATTCAATATTTCCAGACTGGAACATGAAAAACAATATGCCGCCATGTTGAACCGTGAACTTGAGGAAGAAATCCTGAAGCGGATAAATACGGAAGGAAAATTAAAGGATGAAATAATCAAGGCAGGGGCCCTCACTGACAAACTCGTCACCATCTCATCAAAAGACGGTTTGACCGGTATCAACAACCGCCGTAGGTTTGATGAGTATCTCGAAAATGAATGGAACCGGTCAGCACGCACAAAAACACCACTGTCTTTGATAATGTGTGATATTGATTTCTACAAGGCCTATAACGATACGTATGGTCATCTTGCCGGTGATGATTCACTCAAGAAAGTGGCCAATGTGCTGGAACATTACGCCAGACGTGCCGGTGACCTGGCGGCCCGTTTTGGTGGTGAAGAATTCGTTATCATCCTGCCTGATACGGAGTCAGACAAGGCCGTGCACATTGCTGAACAGATCAGGACGGCTGTGGAAGATTTGCATATTCAGCATAGTTCATCGCAAATCAGTGACTATCTGACGATCAGTCTGGGTGTTGCCACCATCATTCCATCACGTGATCAGAAACCCGGCACACTCATCAATTTTGCCGATGAAGCACTTTACCAGGCCAAAAAAACCGGCCGCAATAAAAGTGTTGTCTATGGTCAATGATCCCCGGATAAAAATAGAACGCTGGGGTTCTGGCAGCAATGAACCCTTATCTGAGGCCGCCCTGGTGAAACTGCTGGAACGGCAAGGCTATCGTTGTACCCGTTATACCTATCCTGCAGGGACATATTTTCCTGAACACAGCCATGACGTCGACAAGGTAGATGCTGTATTGAAAGGCCGGTTTAAAATCAGCCTCTACGGAGAAAGTGTTATTTTGATGGCTGGTGATTATATTTACATTCCTGCCAAAACCACGCACAGCGCGGAAGTTATAGGCAATGAATCCGTAGTCAGTATCGATGCTGTAAAATAACCTGAAAATATTATCAGGTCACCTCGCCCACCAGATTATTAAAATGGCTGCGTACACATTGGGTAACCTGATTATATTGTGCCAGAAATTTCTCTGCTGCCATGTCAGCATTTTTATCCAGATGTTCCATCGCCCGTGCCAGCGCATGAACGTCTTCCGGGTTCTGTGAAAATGCACTGATATTTTTCAAATCCATGATCCTCAAACAATTTTCTATTCTTTTAAGAAAGTCATAGGCATTTAACAGATCGTGACTTTGTTTAGCACTTATAATTTCCAGATCAGCCAGTTTACGCAATGCATTGCGGGTACTGGAAGTTCTCAAGTCAACATGTTCAGCGCCATGAAGCAACTGCAGGTAATGTGTTATGAAATCAATATCCATAATCCCGCCGGGCCCGCGTTTTATTTCATATTTGCCTGTCGGTCTCCCCAGTTCTTTCTCGACACGTAGACGCATTTTGGTGATATCAGATACCAGATATCTGGCATCATATTTCCGGTAAATCGCCGCTGAAATGGCACTGAGCGATTGTTCTCCCAAACCATTGGCATCATCTATTACCGGGCGGCAACGGGTCATCATTTGCCGTTCCCAGACTTCGCGTTCTGCAGTATGGTATTCAATGAAATATGGCGCCGGACTGATCAGGGTGCCTGAAGTGCCATGTGGCCGTAAACGCATATCAATTTCATACAGGATACCGTTAGGACTGGGAAGGGCGATATGGCGAAGTAATAACTGTATCTGTTTTATCATTCCGGCGGATGCGCCCTGGGTGTTGCCCGGATATAAAAATATCAAATCAAGGTCGGAGCCAAAATTCATTTCATTGCCGGCCATCCGGCCCATACCCAGAATAACTATTTCTTTATCTGAATAATGATATTCCCTGGCCAGGTACTGCATGGCAGTCCAGAGCGTCGCTTCTGCCAGATTTGTCAGTGCCTGTTCTGTCTGTTCCTGATTAAACTGCCCGGTTAACCAGGCCAGTAAAATACGAAACATGAATTCGTTTTTGCACACTCTGAGGTTCTCCATGCTTTCTTCCAGATCACCGGCATCAGCATTTGACAACAGGCTGTTTTTTAAATAATCAGTTGGAAACTTTTCCGGAACCGGTTCATCAATATATCTTGCGATTTCACGGCCACGAAAAAATACAAAACGGGTGAAATACCAGGAAGCGCCGAAAACTCTGGCCAGCAGGGAAATATTTTCCGGATATTGCCCCCACCCTTCCTTGCTGCAGACCGCCAACCAGCGGTCCATATTGGCAGCCGCCCTGTCCCTGTCCCAGACCGGTTCAAGTGCAGCCTGTATCTGCTGATTTAATCCGGTAACGTTCATAGTTTCTGACCGTTATGATTCTTTGGGCAAAATACGTTTAAAGCATGATTTCGCAACCTGACGGTGTTTCTCAAGTTGCCGGTCAAACCGTTCCACAGTCTGTTCATCAGAACTGCCGCCGAAACCCAGCGAACAGGCAATTTTCCTTCTCAGACGAATGTCATCCGGTAATAAATGCGTCTGCTGTTCATCAACCATTTGCAAACGGTTCTCGAGGCGGCGTAAAAAAAGGTAACTGTCGTTTATATCACTGCCATCCTCCCTTGATACAAACCCCAGCTTAACAAGATTTTCAAGGACCATCAGCGTATTTGTCGATTTCAAGACTGGATGGGTATGGGCATTGACGATCTGCAAAATCTGAATAAAAAACTCAATATCACGTATCCCTCCTTCACCCATTTTCACATTCCAGTTTTCATTCCTCCGGCGTTGTCTGGCCATATCATTTTTTATACGGATAAACCTTTCCAGATCATCACTGCCCAGTGAACGTAGATAAATAAAAGGTTCCAGACGGCCCAACAGATCCTCACCCAGTTTCCTGTCCCCACCACTGAGTATTCTTGCGCGTAACCAGGCAAATCGTTCCCATGCCTCTGTACTTGCTTCGTAATAATGCTCGGTCTCGTCTATCGAGATTACCAGTGGACCACTACGTCCCCAGGGACGCAGCTTGAGGTCCACGCGATAGAGAAAACCATCCTCGGAAACCTCCTGCATCAGGGCATTGAACCTGCGGACATGGTCGATGACCCCGCCCAGATAGTCGAGTGCGCCGCTGTTAAACTCACTGTAATTTCTTGCTACAAAGATCAAATCTATATCTGAACTGTAATTCAGTTCATTCGCGCCCAGTTTGCCCATAGCAAAAATACAGAAAGGTATCTTTGAATGTTCACAGCCGGGATATTGTTTATCTGCAGCAGCCAGATGCATGGCCTTGATGATCACGTTATCTGCCAAATGACTCAATCGATCAAGAATTACAGGGTAGGAAAATTTTTCTGCCAGGTCCATCCAGGTGATTTTCAATAATTCCTGATATTTGAATGTCCTTAATGTGGAACTGTCTGATATGCCATCAAATTTATCCCGTTCCATGGCATTCGGACCATACAACGACACAATAACGCCCGGATGTCTGCAGAAATAGCGGAACAGAAAATTTGAGATCGAAATCAGATGGATGAAAGTTGGCATGGAGCCGGATGGCATTTTTGCCAGATAGCGACGCGCAGTTACATCTTGCAACAGTTGGTCCAGACGGATTGCAGCAGTCTCCGGATCAGGTGATTGCTGAAGCAAGGTAGTGTAATCAGACATCAGTTGACCATCGCATTCAGCAAATTACCGGTGATTGACTATGACGTAAGAGCCTGATTATGTGGGCTGATAGATATCACCACCCTGGTTTCTGAATTCACTGGCCTTTTCATCAAGTGCCTGTTCAAGCGCAGTTTGTGTGTCTGCAATACCTTTTGCCCTTGCATAATCACGGACATCCTGGGTGATTTTCATCGAACAGAAATTTGGTCCGCACATAGAACAGAAATGTGCCAGCTTGTGTGCCTCTTTAGGCAGGGTTTCATCATGAAATTCCTGCGCGCGGTCAGGATCCAGACCCAGATTGAATTGATCCTGCCAGCGAAATTCAAATCTTGCCTTGGACAGAACATTATCCCGCAATTGTGCTGCCGGATGTCCTTTTCCGAGATCAGCGGCATGAGCAGCAATTTTATAAGTGATAATCCCCTCTTTCACATCATCTTTGTCCGGCAGGCCTAGATGTTCCTTGGGCGTAACGTAACATAACATGGCCGTACCATACCAACCGATCATGGCTGCACCAATGGCCGAAGTAATATGATCATAACCTGGTGCAATATCCGTGGTCAGTGGTCCGAGAGTATAAAACGGAGCCTCATGGCATTCCTCCAGCTCCTTTTCCATATTTTCCTTGATGAGATGCATAGGCACATGGCCGGGTCCTTCGATCATGACCTGCACATCGTGTTTCCAGGCGATTTTCGTGAGTTCGCCGAGTGTACCCAGCTCCGCGAACTGGGCCTCATCATTGGCATCAGCAATTGATCCCGGCCGTAAACCATCACCCAATGAAAACGAGACATCATAATTCTTCATAATCTCGCAGATCTCCTCAAAACGGGTATATAAAAAACTCTCTTTGTGATGCGCCAGACACCACTTGGCCATGATGGAACCGCCGCGTGAAACGATGCCGGTCAGACGTTTTGCTGTAAGAGGAACATAAGCGAGGCGAACACCGGCATGGATAGTGAAATAATCTACGCCCTGCTCCGCCTGCTCAATGAGGGTGTCGCGGAAAATCTCCCAGGTAAGGTCTTCGGCCTTGCCATTGACCTTCTCCAGAGCCTGATAGATTGGTACGGTACCAATCGGCACGGGAGAATTACGAATGATCCATTCGCGGGTTTCATGAATATTCCTGCCCGTGGACAAGTCCATGACCGTATCAGCACCCCAGTGTATGGCCCAGACCATTTTTTCTACTTCTTCTTCAATGGATGACGTCACGGCAGAATTGCCGATATTGGCGTTGATCTTCACCAGGAAATTGCGGCCGATGATCATCGGCTCGATCTCCGGATGGTTGATATTGGCCGGGATGATCGCACGGCCCCTGGCCACCTCTGCCCGTACAAACTCCGCTGTAATCACATCCGGTATTTGCGCGCCAAATCCCATGCCGGTATGGCGTCTGGCTAATGTCGTACCTTTATAGTCCTGCAGTTTCTGGTTTTCGCGGATGGCAATAAATTCCATTTCCGGGGTAATGATGCCCTGCCGGGCATAGTGCATCTGTGTCACATTACAGCCGGACTTTGCACGCCGGGGTAATCTTGAACATTCATAGCGCAATTGACTGAGATCGGGATCCTGCATGCGCTTGCGTCCATACTCGGAAGTAAAATCATGCAGTTGTTCAGTATCACCGCGTTCCTCAATCCAGGCACGGCGCAGGGGCGATAATCCATTGCGAATATCGATTATAATCTCAGGATCGGTATACGGTCCGGAAGTATCATATACAGTCAGTGGAGGATTTTTTTCAACGCCCGATTGGGAGTGGGTGTCGGACAGTGCAATCTCCCGCATCGGTACACGTAGATCAGCACGGTTACCCACGACATAAATCTTGCGGGAATTCGGCAGGGACGCCATTATCTGCTCAGGAATTTTGGCGTTTTTGCTATAAAATGACCTGGGGATAGCGCTCATGGTAGATATAGGTCCTCGTGAATATTGAAAGAGTCTGAGCGCCCGGATATGGTGTGAATGTGCCTGCTTTCCTACGCCGGTTCTAACCGGATCAGGTTCAAGGGTCACTCTCAGCCCGTTTGGGCGCCCCTAGCCGCACGACTCATGCTTAATACTATATAATATAACAACTTTTGAGGTAATGTACTTATTATGAATACGCAAATGAACTTTGAACAGGCCCGCTTCAATATGATTGAGCAGCAGATCAGGACGTGGGAAGTGCTCGATCAAAATGTGCTTGATCTGATTGCAGAAATACACCGGGAAGATTTTGTCCCGGTTGAATACTACCAACTGGCCCTGGCAGATGTGCAAATACCACTGGCACATCAGCAGGTGACGATGACACCCAAAGTGGAAGCCCGCTTGTTGCAGGCCCTGGATATTCAAAAGACAGACAAGATATTGGAGATCGGTACCGGTTGTGCTTATCTGACTGCCCTGCTGGCGCGATCGAGTCACCATGTAACCAGCGTTGATATCTATCCTGAATTTACCAGTGAAGCAAAAATCAAGCTTACACGACATGGTATTCAGAATATCACTCTGGAAACGGGTGATGCCATACGGGGCTGGAGTAATCAGAGTCCGTATGATGTTATCGTGGTCACTGGTTCAGTTCCGGTACTGGACAGCTGTTTTCAGGAACAACTTAACCTACAGGGCCGGCTGTTTATTATCACCGGAGTGGCACCTGTGATGGAGGCCCTGTTAATAACCCGGGTCGGCGATAATGAATGGTTGAAAGAATCCCTGTTTGAAACCGATATACCTGCACTGATAGGGGCGCCAACAATATCAGAATTCAAGCTGTAATTGGTCCATCATGAAACAAATTACACCGGAAGAATTAAAACTTTACATGGATGCGGGCAATTCACCGGCCCTTCTTGATGTGCGTGAAACCTGGGAATACGAAATCTGTCATATAGATAATTCTATTAATATCAGTATGTCGCTGATTCCGTCCCGGATTGCAGAGTATAAGCCTGACCAGGAAATTGTCGTTATATGTCATCATGGTATACGCAGTTTGCAGATGACCAGTTATCTGGAAACACTGGGATATACCAAAATCAGTAATCTTGCGGGCGGTATTGATGCCTGGGCCAGGACTATAGAACCGGCCATGACCCAGTACTAATTCAATAATCAATAAAAACGGAACTATTACCTTGCGCAGTTTGTTTTTTTCATTGTTCAGAATGCTGTGTTGTTTATCGATCTGTACAACGTCAGCCGGGGCGGTTGATCTGATACAGGTATATAAGCAGGCTGAGACCAGCGATCCGCTGTATAAACAGGCTGTTGCCGCATACAATGCCGTGCGTGAGGCCAAACCGCAGGCCTGGGCCCAGTTAATGCCGGTGCTCAGCCTCAATGCCCACACTGCGAGCAATGATCAGGACATCAGTACTGCGGTGTTCGGGACATCCGGAGAAGTGAGTTTTAATACACATGGCTATTCACTGGACATTTCACAACCCGTATTCCGTTTTGACCGGTTTCTGGCCCTGGGTCAGGCTGATAGCCAGATACTGCAGGCCGAAGCCCAGCTCAATGCGGCACAACAGGATTTGATAGTACGTGTTTCAGAGCGGTATTTTGAAGTCCTGGCAGCCATCGACAATCTTGATTTCGTCCGTGCCGAGCGGGTTTCTTTGCACCGGCAACTGGATCAGGCCAAACAACTCTTTGAAGTTGGCTTGATTGCCATCACTGACGTGCAGGAAGCTCAGGCCGGTTATGATCGTTCGGTTGCCAATGAAATACTGGCTGAAAATGCCATTGACAACGCACGTGAGGCATTGCGTGAGGTCACTGGCGAATACCAGACCGAACTCACACCACTGGGTAAAAATATGCCATTGGTCAGTCCGCAACCGGAAATTATCGAGGAATGGAGCCGGATTTCCCAGGAACAGAACATGCAGGTGATTGCATCAAGGCATGAACTGGAGACAGCACGGCAAACTATCAATATCCAGCAATCCGGACATCTGCCCACGCTTGATATTGTAGCCAGAAAGGGTTTTGAATCCGGCGGAGGAAGATTTGGTGGTACGCAGATAGATGCGACTTCAATTGGTCTGGAGTTAAACTTGCCACTGTTTCAGGGTGGTCTGGTCAATTCCTACACCCGGGAAGCCCGGCATCTTTACGATCAGGCGCTGGAACGTCTGGAGCAACAATATCGTGCTGCCCAGCGGCAAACCCGTGAAGCCTATCTTGGGGTAGTCTCAGGCGTCAGTCAGGTCAAGGCATTAGACCAGGCGGTCACTTCCAGCCAGACAGCATTGCTGGCGACCGAGACGGGCTTTGAAGTTGGTACGCGCACTGCTGTAGACGTTGTTGCTTCGCAACGTGCCCTGCTACAGTCCAAACGTGATTATGCGCGTGCGAGATATGATTACATTCTGAATACCCTGCGCCTTAAACAGGCGGCCGGCACACTTGCCCCGGAAGATTTAGAGGAAATTAATTCCTGGCTGGAACAATAATATCCGGAGGATACTGTGCAAACCAGGGTTCACCAAATTCAAAAAATATAATCAAGAATAATGATATGCCCGACCAACTGACTGCAGATAACCTGATATGTTCAGCTGAGCACAGTTGTCTGCTGATCATCGACATTCAGTCCCGTCTGACTGCTACCATGCCCGTCAAGGTACTGGAAAGACTAAAAAGAAACTCAATCATGTTATTGAACACGGCCAACCACCTTTCAATACCGGTATTTGCTACCCAGCAATACCCTGAAGGACTTGGTCCGATGGAAGCAGTGATAAAAAACCTGCTGCCCGAGGGTTACCGGCATTATGATAAAACCTGCTTTTCCTGTGCCCAGGCAGAAAATTTTATGCAGGATCTCGAGGCCACAAACAGAAAACAAATCATCATCATGGGCGTGGAAGCCCATATCTGTGTCCTGCAAACGGCGATTGACCTGCGGGTTGCGGGATATCACATATTTGTTGTAACTGACACTGTCTGCTCCAGACAGCGTGAAAATTATGAGAACGCGATCCAGAGACTGCAATGTTCAGGCATTATCACCTGCAATACCGAATCAGTACTGTTTGAGTGGTTAAGAGATGCAAAACATCAGCATTTCAAGACTGTGTCTGCGCTGGTAAGGCAAACATCAGGCTGACAAGTGGGTCGCCAGTGTCTCCAGTAGGGTTGTTTTTCTGACTGGTTTGGATAAATGTGAATTACAACCTGCGTCCATGCATTTATCTATTTCTTCCCTGCTGGCATGGGCTGTCAGTGCAATAATCGTCGTGGCTGGTTGATTGTTTTCAGCTTCCCAGTCACGTATCCTGCGGGTGGCGGTATGTCCATCCATTACCGGCATTTGTATATCCATAAATACCAAGTCGTATTTTTTCTGTTGAAACATCTCTACTGCCATTTGTCCGTTTTCGGCCTCATCAATTTCAAAGGCTGTCTTTTTTAGATAGGCTTTGAATAACATGCGGTTGTCATGGTTATCATCAACCAGTAATATGTTTTTTCCTTTGCCAGGTTCAGGACGATCAGCAACGTGTTGTTTTATTTTTACGTGTTCCTGTCTATTCAGGAAACTATTGTGCACAACCTCAAGTAATTCATGTTGTTTTACCGGTTTCACCAGATAAGTATCGATACCAAATTCCCTGTTCCTGTTTACATATTCATTCAAATCTGCAGAATTGACCATCATGACATAATACATATCATGTCCATGCAGTTTTAAATCATTGACCAGTTGAAAACCAGGGATATCAGGCAAATCACTGTCGACTATTATCATGTCAAAATGCATTTTCTTATTAACTGCATTTTCGATGAACGTCCGTGACTGACCGGCATCATTAACACCGCTTACTACCGCACCCTTTGCCTCAAGAATTTCACCGATGATTGCCCGAATGGAGGTATTCCCTGACACCAGCAAGATACGTTTATCCCTGATTACAGGATAATCTTTCATGGATCCGGAAGTCCCATTCTGATTGACAGGCAAGTGCAGAATAAATGAAAAAGTGCTGCCCTTACCCAATTCACTCTCCACCCATATATGGCCACCCATTAATTCAACCAGACTTCTGGATATTGTCAGACCAAGACCTGTACCGCCATACCTGCGTGTCGTAGAGGAATCAGCCTGAGTAAAGCTTTCAAAAATCGCATCCTGCTTTTCTTTCGGTATACCTATACCGGTATCCCTGACCGTAAACAGCAAATTGTCCGGATCATCAGAGTTCTTTTGCATATCTACATTAACAATAATTTCACCCTTCTCAGTAAATTTGAGTGCGTTACTGATCAGGTTTAAAAGAATTTGTCTTAATCGTGTTGGATCACCCATACGGTCCGGATTGATATCCGGACTGACGTGACACATCAGCTCAACCTCTTTTTCCGACGCCTTGAGGGCGTAGATTTCAACCGATTCTTCCGTTATATTCAGGACACTGATGGGTATAGATTCAAGGATTAACTGGTGAACTTCAATCTTCGACAGATCAAGAATATCATTGACCAGACTAAGCAATGTGTCACCAGCCCGCTTGAATACATTGATATATTTTCCCTGCTCGTCTGTAAGCTGTGTTTCAGACAGTAATTCAGACATCCCGATGATCGCATTCAATGGCGTTCTAATCTCATGACTCATAGACGCCAGGAATTCAGATTTCATCTGGTTCGCCTGGATTGCCTGGTCACGCGCCGTGGCCAGTTCCAGTGTCTGTTCATTGACTTTCCTTTCAATGACAATATTACGTTCGCGTAACTCCCGGGCCTGCAGCTCTTTGGCCCGGATTAACGCCACCAGTAAGAGTGTTACACCAATACCGACTATTAAAGCGGAGTAAATAAGGCCTTTCTCGATGTCGTGCCAATAAATATTCTTGCGTATCTCAAGCTTGATGGACGAGGCAGGCAGTTGTATCAGGTTGTTATCCACAATAGGCGCTATCAACCAGCCTCTCGCGGAATTTGTCTCTGCTTCTTTCTTGAGCAGGAGCTGTCTGCCAATACTGGCGAATTCGCTGTAAAGAGTCAGTGACAAATCATCCGGCAATGTAATTTGATCAAAAAATTTCTCCGGGTCTGTGGATATCAGGATCATGCCCCTGATACTATCTGCATTACTGTTGTTATAGATCAACCTGTATACGGCATAATAAAGCGCTTCGTCTGATTCAATAACAGATGATACCGTGGGTGATGATTCTGCTGATAACAAATTTCTGACCAGCCGCTGGAACCTCTCATCTTTATTTATATCCTCCCCAGTGGCGAACATTTTTATTTTGCGTGCCTCTTCATACAAGAGCATGAATGAATGGTCATCTTGCCTTTCTTGTACCTGAGGAAAATAGGCGATGGTCTCTATGAAAGGATAATTTTCAATCAGGCTTCTGACATATAATCTGAAAGACTGATCGGGTAAACCGGGACTACTCTTGATGTAGGCTGTGAGATCGTTAATGACATTATTAGTGACAAGTACATTATGTGCGATGGTCTGTTTCAGTGAAGTCAACTCATGTGCAAACTCCCTCTTTTTTACTTCTATTGAATTATTCCATGCAATTGAGAACAGGGTTACGGCAAATGCAGCACCCAGTATTCCGGTAAATGCATATATCAACCATATCGGCGTTCTGTCCTCTGTACGCAAGACCATACTGGGACGTCAGCTATCTGGTTGGCGATGAATAACCGGGGTCATTGGTACTTGACTTCTATTCTCTGCAGATAATCGGTCAGATCAGAAATCAGTTGATTAATCCTTTCCATGTCATTTATTTTCGCAGATGCCTCAATTCCGGCGCCCAGTTCTGTGATCTTTGCAAAACCATATCCACCACCAACACCTTTAAGGCTGTGGCCGACTGACTTTAGTGCGGCAAGGTCACCCTGTCCGGCAGCATTTTTCAGTATTTCGATGTCCTTGATACGGTTTTCAAGAAACCCGGGGATTAATTCTTCCAGATCAGGATCAATATTAACGATTATTTTTTCCAGACTCATGTTATACCTCCGGACTGGTTTTGATTCTTTTATTATCAGGACCGGCCATTTTATCTGTAATCCGCTGGATCAAGATCATGCTGACCGAGCAATTTATAAAATTCCGTGCGGTTTCTTCCCGCAATTTTTGCTGCATTGGCAACGTTACCAGTGGATATCCGTAATACACTGACAAGATAATTCTTCTCGCATTCCTGCTTGACCTCCCTGAGTGTCTTAATCTGTTGTGGTCTGTCCTGTAATGCCTTTTTTACCAGGTTCAGGGGAATTACATTTGTTTTGCATAATGTCGCACACAGATCCACTACATTGATAAGTTGCCTGATGTTTCCGGGCCATATCGATGACATCAGATATTCAACCGCAGCCGGTGCAAAGTGTTTTAACTGTTTGTTGTTCCTGTTTGCATATTGTTGCAGATAATAATCCGCCAGTAACGGGATGTCTTCACTGCGTTCAGCCAGGGCCGGCATATGTAACGGGATAACCTTAAGACGATAAAACAAATCCACCCGGAATTCCCCTTCGTTAACGGACTTCTCCAAATCCTTGTGAGTAGCCGAGATGATTCTGACATCAATAGGATAGGATTTTGTTGATCCCACCGGACGCACTTCCAGATCCTGTAATACCCGCAACAATTTGACCTGCAGGTTCAGTGGCATGTCACCTATTTCATCAAGAAACAATGTGCCGCCATTGGCGGCCATAAATAAACCCTCATGGCGTGTATTGGCCCCCGTAAATGCCCCTTTCTCATGCCCGAACAATTCTGATTCAAGCAGATGTTCCGGGATCGCCCCGCAATTGACTGCAATAAATGGATGATTACAGCGGGAACTCCCTTCGTGGATAGCCTTGGCAATGACTTCCTTGCCCGTCCCGGTTGCCCCACTGATAAATACGGTGACGTTACTGTCCGCTACTGTTTCTGCAAGCTCCAGGAGTTCAACCATCTGTTTGCTGCGATACAGGACGTTTCTCGCAAAGCCGTCACCTGCTTTGCTGTCTTTGGTGATGCGCAATACCTGCCTGACCTGACTCACCAACTCAGTCTGGTCAATGGGTTTGGTCAAAAATGCAGAACAGCCAAGATGGGTGGCCTTGATGGCATCCTGGATCTGTGCCTGACCACTCAACATGATTACGGGAAACAAGGGATTATCGGAATGAATTGCCGTGAGTAATTGCATGCCACTCATGCCGTTCATATACAGATCAGTAATCACCAGATTGGGGCTGTTGCCAGTAATCTCTGCCAGGGCCTGCTCACCGGACATGGCGGTGGAAATATTAAAACCTTCCCTGGTCAGCCAGTTGGTCAGTAATGTCAGGATTTCCTGATCATCATCGACAACCAGTATGCGGTAATTACTGTTCAATTTCTTTTCAGTATCAGTTTCCATAAATCTGCATGAGTATCACTCAACCGTCACCGATTTGGCGAGATTTCGTGGTTGATCAACATCTGCACCTTTGAGCACAGCAATATGATAGGCAAATAACTGTAACGGCACAGTGTAAATTACCGGGGCAATCGAGTCATCAACTGGCGCAATTTTGAGCACCTGCACATCCGGACTTGCCTCGACGCCTGCTGTTGAGTCTGTAAAAACATATAACCTGCCTCCTCTGGCCCTGACTTCCTGCAAGTTTGATTTAAGCTTTGCCAGCAAATCATTATTGGTGACTACTGCGATTACCGGCATATCTTCATCTACCAGGGCAAGCGGCCCATGTTTTAATTCACCCGCAGGATAGGCCTCAGCATGAATATAGGAAATCTCTTTTAATTTCAGCGCTCCCTCCATGGCGACCGGCAGCATGGTTCCTCTTCCCAAGTATAGTGCATGGTGTTTGTTGATGAACTGTTGGGCAAGCATTTTAATTTGATCATTCAACTCCAGTGCTGCATTGATTCTTCCGGGCAGACTCTGCAGATGATTAACGATGCGTTTTTCCGTTTCCGGTTTAAGTCCATGACGCCTGCCCAATACAAGTACAAGCATTAACAAGGCCACCAGTTGCGCGGTAAATGTCTTGGTTGAAGCAACGCCTATTTCAGTGCCTGCGCGGGTCATGAGTACCAGTTCTGATTCCCGGGTCAGGGAACTTTCAGCCACATTGCATATGGCGAGACAGCCCGTGTACCCTGACTCCTTGGCAAGACGCAACGCTGACAATGTATCTGCTGTTTCACCTGATTGTGAAATGGTAATAAACAATGTACCAGGTCTTACAACCGGCTGACGATAACGAAATTCACTTGCGACTTCTACATCACAAGGGATACCCGCGATGGATTCTGCCCAGTAGCGCGTTATCAATGCAGCATGATAACTGGTCCCGCAAGCCACAATCTTCAGGGCCTGCACACCATCAAAAATCTTGCCAACGTTATTTCCAAAAACAGATTCATCCACCAGACCGTCAATGATCCTGCCTTCCAGGGTTTCAGCTATGGCCTTGGGCTGTTCAAATATTTCCTTGAGCATATAGTGACGGTAACCGGTTTTGTCTGCCACATCGTGGATAACTTCAGAGATTGCGACAGGCCGCTCAACTGGTTCTCGCCTGGAATTATAAATGGTGATTTTCCCCCGTTTTATATCTGCAACATCACCGTCAGCAAGGAAAATGAATTTCCGGGTAACCGGCAATAAAGCCAGCACATCTGACGCAATAAAATGCTCACCTATGCCTATTCCTATGACCAGTGGACTGCCATGCCGCGCTGCAATCAATCGATCCGGTTGGGCCAGACTGATCACACCCAATGCATATGCGCCTTTAAGCATATCCACCGTATTAAACACGGCATTTAAGAGATCATCACCCTTGCTGCAATAATCATATACCTGGTTAACAATAACCTCGGTATCCGTATCAGAATGAAACTCATAACCCTGCTTTAATTGTAATGCCCTGAGTTCTTCATGATTTTCTATGATGCCATTGTGCACCAATGCGACCTGATTGCGGCAAACATGCGGATGTGCATTATTAACGGAGGGTTTGCCATGTGTTGCCCAGCGTGTATGGGCGATGCCTGTACTGCCACATAAAGGATTCTGTGTTAATTCCTGTGCGAGTTCCGTGACCTTCCCGGCTACACGCACTCTTTGAATTTCAGTATTCTTATTGATAACAGCGATACCGGCTGAATCATATCCCCGGTATTCCAGGCGCCTGAGCCCTTCTATCAGGATGGGTGAGACGTCACGTTGTGCAACTGCACCTACGATTCCACACATGATACGACCACATTCATTAAAATTTAATTATCCTCATTGACTGGATTGGCAACTTTCCAAACCTGAATGAATATTATTATGTTACCTGTATGCAGGCTGATACAGTTATTTTTTCTCAATATATGTATCGTGGCTCATAAAACGTTTAGCCGGGTCACGAATAAATTTATTGGCTTCGAGTTTGGCGTGCATCTGCTGGTTGGGTGTGATCTTGTTACTTCCGGTTACTGATTCAAGCAGACGTTTGGCCGTCTCATGTCCCTGTTGAGACGCTGCAAAATACCAGATAAATGCCTGGTAAAAATCCTGTGGCACGCCATGTCCATACTGAAACATATCGCCATAATTTCGCTGGGCATCCGGATGACCGGCCTTTGCAGCATGTTCATACCATTTAACTGCTTCCTTGTAATTCTTCGAAACACCAAGTCCCAACGCATACTGAATGCCAAGGTAATTTTGTGCCTCTTGATCACCATCTAGTGCGCGCGGCAACCATAACTCATATGCGGTTTCATATTTACCCTGTTCAAAGGCGAGTTTTGGATCATCGTGCCCCGTACAGGACAATAGGGCCGTCAAAATAATTATGGCCAGCGCTGGTATGAATAAATCCATGATCGTGCAATAAATCCAGTGACTTGTTGTTATGCAGCCCATTTTAACTTAAATTTACATAAAATTGCTGTATTGAATATTCGAGAAATGATGCCAGACATCTTTGACATGCTATTCCTTGCGAGGGCACAGTTTGCCTTTACTATTGCTTTCCACATTATCTTTCCGTCTTTCACGATAGGCCTGGCCAGTTACCTGGCCATGCTTGAAGGCTTGTGGTTGAAAACCGGAAAGGAAGCCTATCTCACCCTGTACCGCTTCTGGATAAAGATATTTGCCATCACCTTCGGCATGGGCGTGGTTTCCGGCGTGGTGATGAGTTATCAGTTTGGTACCAACTGGAGCCGGTTTGCCGAGGTCACCGGCAATGTCCTGGGCCCCCTCCTGGGTTATGAAGTCCTGACCGCCTTTTTCCTGGAGGCCTCTTTCCTGGCCATTATGTTATTCGGCTGGAACCGGGTGGGCCGCAAACTGCATTTTGCCTCCACCTGTATCGTGGCGATTGGCACATTGATCTCCGCTTTCTGGATACTGGCTGCAAACAGCTGGATGCATACACCGGCGGGATATGAAATCAGGGATGGTATTTTTTATGCCATAAGCTGGCTCGAAATTATATTCAATCCGTCTTTTCCCTATCGCTTTTTCCATATGGTCCTGGCAGCCTATTTGACGACTGCATTTGTTGTCGTTGCCGTCGCTGCTTATCTGCTTATCTCCGGGAAAAAAAATCCGGCTGTTATTACCATGATGAAAATGGGGATCATCTTTATTTGTATCGTCGTGCCATTACAGATGATTGCCGGGCACGAACATGGCGTGAACGTTTTTGAACACCAGCCTGTAAAACTGGCCGCCATGGAAGGCCACTGGGAAACACACACCGGTGCTCCGCTGGTATTATTTGCCCTGCCCGATGAAGAAAAAGAGAAAAACCATCTCGAACTGGCAATTCCCAAGTTGGGAAGTTTGATCGTTGCCCATGATATCAATGCTGAAATCAGGGGATTGAAAGAATGGCCACAGGAAGAACGGCCACCGGTAGCCATTGTATTCTGGAGTTTCCGCATCATGGTCGGGATAGGTATATTGATGCTGTTTACTGCATTGGCCGGTTTGTGGTTATTCAAAACCGGAAAACTCGATTCGAATAAAAACTATTTACGATTGTGCCTGCTGATGGGGCCAACCGGATTTATCGCAGTGATTGCCGGCTGGTTTACTGCCGAGGTCGGGCGGCAGCCATATACCGTCTACGGTTTAATGAAAACCATTGATTCGACATCGCCTGTGACCGCCAACAGTGTGGGCATGTCTCTGATCGTTTTTGCATTTACCTATATTGTGGTGTTTAGTGCAGGGCTTGGTTACATTCTCAAACTGATGAATAAAGGACCCGTGGACCCGTCGCATCCAGAAACAGATTTTGAATCAAAACCGGTACTGGGTACCCGGCTGGACATTGGTGATTACGAACACCAGTTAAAAATTTCTTCCCATCCAATCACTGGTGAAAAACCGGGATAAGTATTATGGAAAGTATTGATCTGCCACTCATCTGGGCCGCAATACTGGCGATTGCAGTTTTCATGTATGTCCTGCTGGATGGCTTTGACCTGGGGATAGGTATCCTGTTTCCCTTTGCGCCAAAAGACGAAGACCGTGATTTAATGATGGCTTCGGTGGCACCGGTATGGGATGGCAATGAAACCTGGCTGGTGCTGGGTGGTGGCGGATTATTTGCCGCATTTCCCAAGGCCTATGCGGCACTGATGCCATCAATATACATGCCTGTCGGCTTTATGCTCATTGCCCTGATCTTTCGTGGTGTCGCCTTTGAATTCCGTTTTTCTGCAAAGGGCGTCATGCACCGTGTCTGGAACCAGGCATTTCACTGGGGTTCAACCGTAGCTGCCTTCAGCCAGGGATTGATCCTCGGTGCAATGGTACAGGGAATTGCACTGGAAGACGGAAGATTTGCGGGTGGTATGTTTGACTGGCTGACACCGTTCAGTTTCTTTACCGGATGTGCTCTGGTATGGGGTTATGCCTTGCTGGGATCAACCTGGTTGATTATCAAGACCGAAAATGAACTTTTGCACTGGTCGCGGCAGATGGCTGTAGTTTCCATGATCGTCGTCATCATTTGTCTTGTTATCGTCAGTCTGGTAGTACCCTTGATGGATTGGACGGCTGCGAATCGCTGGGGAATACACTACCCGAATATTGACTGGTCAATTTTATTACCACTGGCACCCATACCGGTATTAACAGCAGTATGTTGCTGGTTACTGGCCAAATCACTGTCCGACAGAAAATCTCATCACAAACCATTTATCTTTTCTATTCTGATCTTTGCGCTGGGATATATCGGCCTGATTTTCAGTTTCTATCCCTATATCATTCCCTACAGTCTTACCATTCATGATGCAGCTGCAGCACCTAATTCACAGGCATTGTTACTGGCGGGCACCCTGATCCTGTTACCGATGATTCTGGCCTATACTGCTTACGTTTATTGGGTATTCCGCGGCAAGGTTGATATACATGCCGGATATCACTGAGCCTGCTGCACAAAAAGAAGGAACAAAAAAAAGCCAGGTTTTATGGTTTATATGGCTTTATTGCGCGGGATTGATTGTGACGGGGCTGGTGGTTTATTTTCTTCGGTGGTTGATTGGGGTTTAGCCAGTGGATAATGATTGAAAGTGAATTAGATCATTTTCTTGATGATAACCTAAAAAAAACAAGTTGGTCGGGGCGAGAGGATTTACTCCGGACTTTCCTGTCCTTCGCCCTACGGGCCAATGGCGCTGTGCGCCATTGTTCAAATTTGTTCCCGACAAATTTGTGAACCTCTAATTCGGTTCCATCTCCCGCCAACACTCAAAAATTTTCCGGCCTCATATCTTTGCAAGAGGCCGGAAAATTTTAGAATTGGTCGGGGCGAGAGGATTTGAACCTCCGACCACCTGCACCCCATGCAGGTGCGCTACCAGGCTGCGCTACGCCCCGGAAAGACAGTGACAAGTTACAAGTGAAAAGTCACAAGTATTGTAACAGTAATTTATGAACTTACGATAAAACAAGATTACAGCAGCTGGCTGGTGTTCGAACCTTGTAACTTATGACTTATTACTTGTGACTATCTTCTCAGCAGATCGAGTACACCTTCCAGTTCCGTACGTAGCTGCTTGATGATCTGCTGACTCTGGTTGGAATCATCCCTGGCCTCATCACCGGAAAGACGCTGCCTGGCACCACCAATAGTAAACCCCTGTTCGTAGAGCAAACTGCGGATCTGGCGGATCAGTATCACATCATGACGCTGATAATAACGGCGGTTACCCCGGCGCTTCAGTGGTTTCAGTTGGGGAAATTCCTGCTCCCAATAGCGCAGGACATGTGGTTTGACTGCACAGAGGTCACTGACCTCTCCGATAGTAAAATAGCGTTTACCCGGTATTGCCGGCAGTTCAATATTACTCGATGCTTCCAGCATATGCCTCTACTCGCGCCTTTAATTTCTGCCCGGGACGGAAGGTGACCACCCGTCTGGCTGTAATTGGAATTTCCTCACCCGTTTTGGGGTTACGCCCGGGGCGCTGGTTTTTATCACGCAGGTCAAAATTTCCAAATCCGGATAACTTGACTTGATTACCGGATTCAAGTGCCGCCCGGATTTCTTCGAAAAACATCTCAACAATTTCCTTGGCTTCGCGCTTGTTGAGGCCTAATTCCTCATAAAGCTTCTCAGCCATTTCAGCTTTCGTCAGTGCCATGATTATTTTTCTCTCAATGTACCACCCAACTCGTTTTTGAGTCTGGATAGGACTACCCCCATGCTTGCTTCGACTTCCTCATCTGTAAGAGTGCTAGAAGATCCCTGAAAGGTCAAGCCCATTGCAAGACTTTTTTTCCCTAGATCAATACCTTCGCCCTGATATACGTCAAACAACTCTAGGTTGATTAGGGTACCTGTAGTCGCATTTTTGATGCATTTTATAACTTGATCCAGTGTTATTTTGGCCTCAACCACTATCGCCAGGTCCCGTTTAACCACTGGAAATTTCGATAATTTCCTATATTTTGCAGTTATTTGCTTCGAAATGCTTTGAATATCTAATTCAAATACATAAACTGCCTGGACCAGTCCCAGCCTTAACTGCAGAGCAGGATGCAAGGCCCCGAGCTGACCAATATATTGATTTTCAAAAAATATCCCCGCTGATTGCCCGGGATGCAGGGCCGGGTGGTTGACTGGCCTGAATTCTGCCTCCTCCTGATTAATCCCGCTCATTCTGAGGATTTCTTCAACATCTCCCTTAATATCAAAATAATCACATGAAGTATACTTATTATCCCATTGTTTATTATAAATATTTCCATGTATTATCCCGCCAATCACTGGAATTTGGCTGATGTTTCCGCCTGTTTTGTGAAAAACCAGACCTGTCTCAAACAGCCTGACCCTGGGCTGCTGCCGGTTTAGATTATAAAGTAAAGCCTGTATCAGGCCCGTCCAGGTCGTGGTCCGCATAACGGACATGTCAGCTGCTATCGGATTGGCCAGTTCGATACTATCAGTAGCCGGTGTAATGAGTTGCTGCAGCTCTTTATCAACAAAACTGTAGGTAATAGCCTCCTGGTAACCCCGGTGAACCAACAATCTGCGTATCTTTTGTAATTGAATATATTCTGGCTGATCTGTATAGAACCTGGATGAGGTCTGCAACGCCTGCTCAGGGATAGTATCGTAGCCCTGTATACGGGCAATTTCTTCAATAAGATCGACTTCAATGTTGATATCAAACCGGTAGGGAGGTGGCATGACTTTCAGTTCATTATTTTTGCCGGTCACCCGCATACCCAGTGATTGCAGTATTCTGATCACTTCAGTTTCATCCACATCAATACCGAGGACACGCCTGATTTCTATACTTCTCAAATTGATCAAACTGCGTAGAGGCAGATACTCAACTGCAGTCTCTTCAATAACAGCGCCCATTGTGCCGCCACAGATTTCCACAATAAGCTGGCTTGCGCGCGCGATTGCTTTCGCCTGCAAGGTGTAATCCACTCCCCGTTCAAACCGTTGTGATGAGTCGGTATGTAAACCATAACGCCGGGCCTGGTTACTGACCACCAGAGGGTTAAAAAAAGCGCTTTCCAGAAATATGGTTTTTGTCATGGTGGTGACAGCACTGTCCAGCCCACCCATAACACCGGCCATAGCCAGTGCCTGCCGGTCATCGGCAATCACCAGTGCCGTTTCTGTCAATTCCCATTCCTGTTGATCCAGTAACACCAGTTTTTCTCCCGGTGTTGCATACCTGACCTGGATACTTCCCTGCAACTTTGCATCATCAAAGGCATGCATGGGTTGCCCGAGTTCCAGCATGACGTAATTGGTCACGTCAACAACGGCATTGATGCTGTGTATACCGCAGGCCTGCAAGCGGCTCGACATCCAGAGAGGGACCGGGCAGGTGACATCCACATTTTCAATGGTCGTGCCCGCATAATGCGGACACGCCTCCGCGGCGTTGAGTTTCACGGAACGTTGTTTATCGTGATCAGACTTGAGATCGACAATGGGTGGTGCATTGACAGAGCACTGATTCAATACAGCAAGCTCACGCGCAATCCCTGCAACACTGAGGCAATCGCCCCGGTTGGGTGTGAGTGAAATATCAATAATGTTGTCATTGGAAATTAACTGGCTTAAATCCGTACCCAATGCTGTATCAGCCGGCAATTCCATTAATCCTTCTGCCTCTTCCGTCAGTCCCAGTTCCCGTGCAGAGCACAACATTCCTTGTGAAGGAATGCCCTTGATCTCTGAGGCCATAATGGACTTTCCACCCGGTAATATCGCACCAACCCTGGCCAGTGCAACAGTCAGCCCCTTCCTGACATTACTCGCACCACAGACGATATTGAGTAAACTACCACCACCTGCATTAACCTGGCAGACATGTAACTTGTGTGAGTCCGGGTGCCTGGCAACTGATTCAACTTTCGCCACAATTACACCGGAAAAATCAGTCACTATACTGTTAATACCTTCAACTTCCAGACCGGCGAGCGTCAGTTGATCAGCAATCTGCCGGATATCAACAGGGGGATTCACCCATTCTCTCAACCATTTCTCACTAATTTTCATTTTATTTTTATAGTGCTGAGGACCAAGTACTGGGTACTAAATGGTATGTGCTGATTACTCAGCATTCATTACTCAGTACACATAACTAATTACCATTAAACTGCTTCAGGAAACGCAAATCATTTTCAAAAAATATCCGCAAGTCATCAATGCCATATTGCAGCATGGCCAAACGTTCTACGCCCATGCCAAAAGCCAATCCTGTGTATTTAGCGCTATCTATACCAACGTTTTCCAGAACCTTGGGATGCACCATTCCACAACCCAGTACTTCCAGCCAGCCCTTCTCCCCCATAATATCGACCTCGGCCGAGGGTTCTGTAAACGGGAAATAGGATGGCCGGAAGCGGATTTGTAATGGCCGCTCAAAAAATTGCTCCAGAAAATTTTTCAACAGTCCTTTCAATTGGGCAAAGGTGACATATTCATCAACCAACAAGCCTTCCACCTGATGAAACATGGGTGTATGTGTCATATCGGAATCACAGCGGTAGACCCGGCCCGGTGCGATGAAACGTAACGGTGGTTTTTTCTCCTGCATGACCCGGACCTGTACGGACGAGGTATGCGTACGCAACAGAGTCTTGTCATCGAAATAAAAAGTATCATGCATCGCACGTGCAGGATGATGGACTGGGATGTTCAGTGCTCCAAAATTATGAAAGTCATCCTCAATCTCTGGACCATCCACAATCTCAAAACCAATCTGGTTAAAAAGATTTTCTATTTTTTGCAGGGTCAGTGTGATTGGATGCAATCCACCGGAATGTTGTCCACGTCCCGGCAAGGTAATATCCAGCTTTCCATGTGCAAGACTGGATTCAAGTTTTGCGTTCTCCAGCAATCTGCGTCGTTGTTCTATCGTTTCAAGCAATGCATTTTTAGCATTATTGATGGCTTCGCCTGCGGCTGGCCGCTGTTCCGCCGGTAATTTACCCAACTGTTTCAGCAGTTGTGTCAGATGGCCTTTTTTACCGAGATAATCAATACGCGCCTGATCCAGGGCGATTAGATCCTCTGCCGCCAGAACGACGGCCCTGGCCTGTTCAAGAAGTTCAGTGATATCTTTCACATTACCCCGGAAATAAAATTCTTAAATCGCCGCTCCCCGGCTTGGTCTTCCTCGTCTGCCAGTACGTCCCTGTACATCGCCGCTCCTGTGCAGTCGCTCCCAGCATCCTGCTTCTCGCGACACTAATACGTCCCTGTATGTCGTCCTGCACCCGCGGCATACCGTACATCCTGTACATAAAAAAGGGGAAAGTATTTTCTTTCCCCTGTCAGTATAACACCGTCAGTTTATCAGCTTGCGAGAGAGGATTTCGCCTGATTCGCAAGTTGTGCAAATGCATGTTTATCTGCAACCGCCAGGTCGGCAAGAACCTTGCGGTCAATAGCGATGGCTGATTTATTCAACCCGTTGATCATGCGGCTGTATGACAGTCCATGTTCACGGGCAGCGGCATTGATACGTGCAATCCATAATGCACGGAATACCCGTTTCTTCTGGCGCCGGTCACGATAGGCATATTGCGCAGCCTTGGTGACTGCCTGTTTGGCCACACGATATACATTCTTGCGCCGGCCCCGATAACCCTTGGCCTGCACGAGAACTTTTTTATGTCTTGCATGGGCCGTTACCCCACGTTTAATTCTTGGCATGACGGAATCCTCTTACCTTATGGCCGTTAACTGTATGGCAACATGCGTGCAATTGCCTTCTGATCACTATCATGGATCGCGATAATGCTGCGCAATTGACGTTTACGTTTGGTGCTTTTCTTGGTCAATATGTGACTGCGATGCGACTGGCGATGCTTAAACTTGCCGGATGCGCCGCGTGTAAAACGCTTCGCTGCCGCACGGTTACTCTTCATCTTAGGCATTAATGTTTACTCCAGTATCTTTTAATTCGTGATTCGTGATTCGTAATTCGTAATTCGTAATTCGTGATTCATGATTCGTGATTCGTGATTCGTGATTCATGATTCGTATATAACCTGGCTCATCATTACCAATTACAAATCACCAGTCACCAGTCACCGTTTTGGTGCCAGCAACATCACCATCTGTCGGCCTTCCATTTTCGGAAACTGCTCGACCACACCATGTTCCTGTAGATCCGCCTCTATTCTTTCCAGCATTCTGGTACCCAGTTCCTGATGCACCATTTCCCGGCCACGGAAACGCAATGTTACCTTTACCTTGTCTCCGTTACTCAAAAAACGGACCAAATTTCTTAATTTGACCTGATAATCGCTTGCCTCTGTACCAGGACGAAACTTGATTTCCTTGATCTGAATCTGTTTCTGTTTCTTTTTAGCTGCCTGTTTCTTCTTGGTTTGCTCAAAAACATATTTGCCGTAATTCATGACCCGGCAAACAGGTGGTTCAGCATTCGGGACTATTTCTACCAGATCGAGTTCTGCGTCTTCTGCCATCCTCAGGGCTTCATTAATTGGCACCATGCCAATCTGTTCACCATCTGCACCAATCAGCCTGACGGTGGCTGATCTAATCTCTTCATTCAAACGGGTCTGCTTATCTGTGGTGATATGTTATTCCTCCAAAATAGATCGACCGCGGGACGCAATATCATTTTTGAGGTGAGCAATAAAGGCGCCCAACGGCATGCCTCCAAGGTCTTCACCGCTGCGCGTACGCACGGCCACAGTGTTATTTTCCAGTTCACGCGCCCCGATGACGAGCATATAGGGTATGCGCTGCATTGTGTGCTCGCGGATTTTAAGCCCGATCGTTTCATTTCTCAAGTCGGCATCAGTCCTGAATCCTTGAATTTTCAGGCTTTCTGCAATTTTTTTTGCAAAATTGGCCTGCTTTTCCGTCAAACTGATGACGACCACCTGTTGCGGAGCCAGCCAGGTGGGCAGACTGCCGGCGTAATGTTCGATCAGTATCCCGATAAATCGCTCAAAGGATCCAAGGATTGCCCGGTGCAGCATGACCGGTCGCTGGCGTGAACCATCCTCGGCCACGTATTCGGCATTCAGGCGCTCAGGCAGCACAAAATCCACCTGCAGTGTGCCACATTGCCAGTCCCGGCCAATGGCGTCACGCAGGATGAACTCCAATTTCGGTCCGTAAAATGCGCCCTCACCCGGGTTCAGGGTGATTTCCAGCCCGGTTGCTTCTGTCGCTGTCCGCAGAGACTCTTCCGCCTTGTCCCAAATACTGTCATCACCGACCCGTACTGCCGGCCGGTCGGAGAATTTGACCCGGACATCTTCAAATCCGAAGTCCTTGTATACAGACAGCAGCAAATCACAAAATGCCCTGGTCTCGGCCGTAATCTGGTCCTCAGTGCAAAAAATATGGGCATCATCCTGGGTAAAGGCCCGTACCCGCATCAGGCCATGCAGTGCTCCCGATGGTTCATGACGATGACAGGAACCGAATTCGGCCATCCGCAGCGGCAGTTCACGGTAGCTGCGCAGGCCATGATTATAAATCTGTACATGGCAGGGACAATTCATCGGTTTGATAGCGATGGCCAGGTCTTCATCCAGTGCCTGGACGGTAAACATGCTCTGCCGGAATTTGTCCCAGTGCCCGGATTTCTCCCACAGTTTGCGATCCACTAATTGCGGGGTTCTAACCTCCACATAACCCGCAATCTCCAGCTTGGAACGCAGATAGTTCTCGATCAGGCGGTGCAATGTCCAGCCGTGTGGATGCCAGAAGACACTGCCGACCGCCTCTTCCTGAAAATGAAACAGGTCCAGACGCTTGCCGAGCTTGCGGTGATCGCGTTTCTCGGCCTCTTCCAGGCGGTGCAGATAGTCCTTGAGCTCCTGTTCACTGGCAAAGGCGGTTCCGTAGATGCGCTGAAGTTGCGCATTGTTGGCATCCCCACGCCAGTACGCACCGGAGACCTTGGTGAGCTTGAATGCCGTGCCCAGTTTACCGGTGGACGGCAGGTGCGGGCCGGTACACATGTCCAGCCAGGAATCCCCCTGCCGGTAAATGCTGATCTGTTCGTCCGGGGAAATCCCTTCCCTGATCCACTCAGCCTTGAACTTTTCACCACTTTTTTCAAAAAACTTAATCGCCTCTTCACGTGACCAGATCTCACGCCGGATAGGCAGGTCCTGTTTGACAATCTCGCGCATACGCTGCTCGATCTTTTCCAGATCGGCCTCGGTAAACGGGTGTTCGCGGGCGAAATCGTAATAAAAGCCCGTGTCTGTGGCCGGACCGAAGGTGATCTGTGTGCCGGGAAACAACTGCTGCACCGCCTGCGCCAGCACATGGGCCGCATCATGACGATAAACTTCCAGCGCCTCCGGTTGGTCACGGGTAATAATCTGGACGCTTGCATCCGATTCAATCGGACGGGTCAGATCCCACAACTCACCGTTTACTTTGACGACGGTTGCCTTCTTCGCAAGACTTTTGCTGATGGACAGTGCGATATCGAAACCGGTGACCGGGGCTTCGTAGGTTTTATTGTTACCGTCTGGCAGGGTAATGGTTGGCATTTTGCTCTCCAGTGGCGACCGTTACAAAGGGCCGCATGTTTATGTTTAAGTAATGAGTACTGAGTAACGAGTGCTTAGTTATCAGAGCATTTTCTTTTTTACTCGCTACTCAGTACTCATCACTCGTTACTTTCTAAAGTTGGTAGGCGCGATTGTATTATTCCGGACATCCAGTCCTCCACCCTTCGGGCCGTGCTTCGCACGTTCAAAATCGTTCCCGACGATTTTGTCGAACTCCGTTCTCGTCCAATCGACGCCTCATTCTATATAAAATCAAATTGGTAGGCGCGATTGGACTCGAACCAACGACCCCCACCATGTCAAGGTGGTGCTCTAACCAGCTGAGCTACGCGCCTGTTTTAAAGGCCGCATAGCATACTCAAATTTAGCAATGGAGACCAGTTATTGTCCGTATTATTTACTCCCTCCCCCTTGA
>Ga0209109_10000044_pt1 | contig 46403 bp, 45 predicted proteins | sample Rifsed10ft2_FD_184004 | JGI IMG/M metagenome (GOLD analysis project Ga0209109, IMG submission 184004) | Soil microbial communities from Rifle, Colorado, USA - sediment 10ft 2 (version 2) | ecosystem: Environmental > Terrestrial > Deep subsurface > Rock core/Sediment | place: Rifle, Colorado... | reverse complement strand
TTCAGCCCCGGAACGGCGGCGGCGACGAAATGATGCTGCATGGCGGCGAGCCAGCCACCTGTGATGCCGCCGGAGAAAACGCGGTCCTCCTCGTCCTCGATGTCGAGTCTCTGGTAGCTGGCGCCGTCGTAGATCGCCGGGCCCATGAAGGAGTAGCTCTCGACGTCGAACATCGACCGCTCCACGTGCGGCTGCTGCCGCAGGAACTGCAGGTACGAAGCGGCCTGCCAGTCCTTGGGACTCTTGTTCTCGATGTCGTAGTCGATTCGCACCGCGTAATGACCGCGCGTGAAGATGTAGGTCTTGGTGACCGTGATGCCCTGACCGTCCGTCCACGTGACGGGTACGTTGATCTCATCGGCCCCGTCGGCCAGCCGGAAGTCCGTCCCGGCGGCGGTGAACGTCGCCAGGTGATCGGGTTGCGCGCCTGGCGTGCCGCTCGTGAGTCCCGACTGAAAAAGGAAAGGGTGAGCCGGGTCGTCGTTGAACAGGCGCACGACCACCTCGGGATGGCGCTTGTCCTTCGGGTAGGCGAGCAGATCGGCGCGTTTTAACTCTCCACCCTGTGTCCCGATGCGCAGGTCGAGCACGTCGGTCACCACCCGAATGTCACCTGCAGCCGCGGGCGTCGTGGCGGGTGCCACGGGAGTCTCAGTCGCTGCCGGCCCAGCTGCTTCGCTTGTCGGAGCGGGCAGTCCGGGAACGCTCTGGTCGAGTGTTTGCGGTGGGGGTGCCGCCGGCGTCGACGTGGGCGGGGCTGGCGCCTCGGCCGCGGGAGGCGTCGCGTAATCAGTCTGCCAGGCTTGATAGTTGAGCCACAGAACGAGCGCGAGGCCGGCCCAGAGAAGAAGGCGCTGATTAGGCATGCGGCGGACTCTCGACGCTCAGGTCGCAGTGATGGCCCGGCACCTGGTCATAGCCGCCCGGGTGCCAGGGATGGCAACGACCGATGCGACGGATGGCAAGCCAGCTGCCTTTGAGCGCACCGAAGCGCTCGAGCGCCTCAAGCGCATACGCGGAACAGCTGGGATAGAAGCGACAATTCGGCCCGAGCAGCGGGCTGATCAGCCACCGGTACGCGTGGATGAGAGTTTTGAGGAACGTGCGCATCGTTCGCGGAGCGTGCTCAGTGCCTGCTCGAGATCGCTGCGCAGGGCGGCGCTAGTCGCCGTTCGTGCTGCCGAGCGCGCCGTGACGACGATGTCGATCGCTGGCAGGTCATGTCGCGCGAGACGGAAGACTTCGCGCACGAGACGCCGGATCCGATTGCGAGCCACCGCATTGCCGACGGTGCGCGCCGCGATGGACAACCCAAGCCTTGGAAAGCCGTGCGCGTTGGCACATGCAGTGACCTGGAACAGCGACTGAGTAAACCGCTGCCCGCTTTTGTAGACATGTTCGAACTCCGCCTGGCTGCGGAGGCGTTGGGCGGCGCTGAACGTGAACGACCCGATCGGAACTCCGCGGCGTGCGTTACGGCGCGAGACGCTTGCGTCCCTTCGCACGCCGACGGCTCAACACCTGCCGGCCCGTCCTGGTAGCCATGCGCGCGCGGAAACCGTGGGTCCGCTTGCGACGCACTTTGCTGGGTTGATAAGTACGTTTCATCGATGAACGGAAAATGATAGGGCGCGTGTTACGCGCAGCCGGCCGCACGCGAAAGGCGGCAAGGGTACGCAGCACCCTTTGGGGTGTCAATACAAGGGCGCTGTCAGGGACACGCACGCTGCGTTGCGCAGTGAATCTTCCGTGGCGGACACGGGTTGGCCGTTATAGACTCCGCTCCCCTTTTCCGTCCCGTACCTCGCTACCCACTCATGGAGTCGCGCTCGTGGAAGCGTCGCTGTGGAATCGTTGTCTGCGACTGCTCGAGTCCGAGATTCCCGAACAACAGTTCAATACCTGGGTGCGGCCGCTGCAGGCCGTCGAGGAAAATGGCGTGCTCAGGCTTCTGGCGCCCAATCGTTTCGTCGTGGACTGGCTGACCCAGAACCTGCGCGCGCGGATCGAAGAGCTCATGGGCGCGGTTGCCGACACTGACGTACCCCAGATCCAGCTCGAAGTCGGTTCGCGCGCTGGCGCCTCCGCTCCGGTCGTCGTTTCGCCGGCAGGCAACGGTGCGCGCACACGCCGAGCCGAGCCGATCGTCATTGGCAGCCGGCTCAATCCGGATTTCACCTTCGCCAACTTCGTCGAAGGCAAGAGCAACCAGTTGGCGAAAGCAGCGGCGCAACAGGTCGGTGAGAACCCGGGCCGCGCCTACAACCCATTCTTCATTTACGGCGGTGTCGGTCTTGGCAAGACCCACCTGATGCATGCAGTCGCCAACCTGATGCGCGCGACAAATCCGGAGGCGCGCGTCGCCTATGTGCATTCCGAGCGCTTCGTGAGCGACATGGTCAAAGCGCTGCAGCACAACACCATCAACGACTTCAAGACCGCGTACCGCACGCTCGATGCGCTGCTCATCGACGACATCCAGTTTTTCGCCGGCAAGGAGCGCTCGCAGGAGGAGTTCTTTCACACCTTCAACGCGCTGCTCGAAGGCCAGCAGCAGGTGATCCTCACCTGCGATCGCTACCCGAAGGAAGTCGCCGGCTTGGAGGAGCGCCTGAAGTCGCGCTTCGGTTGGGGGCTCACAGTCGCGATCGAGCCACCGGAGCTTGAGACCTGCGTGGCGATCCTGATGAGCAAGGCGAGCGCCGCCAGAGTCGAGTTGCCCGAGGAAGTGGCCTTCTTCATCGCCAAACGCATCCGCTCCAACGTCCGCGAACTTGAAGGCGCGCTGCGTCGCGTAGTGGCCAACTCGCATTTCACCGGGAGGCCGATCACGGTCGACTTCGCCAAGGAAGCGTTGCGTGATTTGCTGGCATTACAGGACAAGCTGGTCACCGTCGAGAACATTCAGAAGACGGTCGCGGAGTACTACAAGATCCGAGTCGGTGATCTGCTTTCAAAGCGGCGTAGCCGCTCGATCGCGCGGCCGCGCCAGGTCGCCATGGCGCTGGCGAAGGAACTCACCACTCACAGCCTCCCCGAAATCGGCGATGCCTTTGGCGGTCGCGATCACACGACCGTGCTGCACGCCTGCAAACGCATCAAGGATCTGCGCGAGTCGCAGACACGCATGGGCGAGGACTACTCGAACCTGTTGAGAACCCTGACGGGCTAACTGTGGATTCCCTGTGGACGAAACTGTGGATAAAGTTACCCACACTTGGACCACAGGTTGCAGAGCCTGAATCGAGTAGGAGTCAACAGACTGAGATGTTCGCAGGCTCTTGATAGATAAGGCCAAATCAGAGTTACACCGTGTTTCAGGCGGCTCTAATAGTAGTTACAACAAGATCAAGATAGAAGATTCAGGAGAAGCGATGAAGCTCAGCGCCGAACGCGAAACAATCCTCCAACCGCTCCAGGCCGTGATCGGCGTAGTCGAGCGGCGGCAGACAATGCCCATCCTCGCCAACGTTTTGTTGACCGCACGCTCAGGTCGGCTGTCGGTCACCGCAACGGATCTCGAGGTGGAGCTCGTAGCAAGCACCGAGGTGAATGTGCAGCAGCCGGGGGAAATCACCGTTCCCGGAAGAAAGCTCCTCGATATCTGTCGCGCGCTACCGGAGAAGGTCTCGGTGACGATGTCGGTCGATGGCGAGAAAGTCACCGTTCGTGCCGGTCGAAGCCGCTTCACGTTGTCGAGTCTGCCCGCCGCAGAGTTTCCAACGGTCGAGGAGATTCATGCGCTACAGGCACTGACGATCGCGCAAGCAGAGCTGCGTCGATTGCTCGACCAGACCCACTTCTCCATGGCACAGCAGGATGTGCGTTACTACTTGAACGGCATGCTGCTCGAGACGGAGGGGGCGATGCTGCGTGCAGTCGCCACGGATGGGCACCGCCTCGCCCTCTGTGAACTCACTCTTGAGACCAAGGCGAAGGCTGCTCAACAGGTAATCGTTCCGCGGAAGGGCGTCCTTGAGCTGCAGCGAATCCTCGGTAGCGACGGAAATGTTGAGCTCTCGATTGGTACCAACCATGTTCGCGCCCAGATCGGCGACATTCGCTTCACTTCGAAGCTCATTGATGGACGTTTCCCGGAGTACAGCCGCGTCATCCCCGCCTCTCCAGCACACAGCCTCAAGGCCGACCGCGAAGTATTCCGGCACGCCCTGCAGCGAACCGCGATCCTGTCGAACGAGAAATATCGCGGGATCCGCCTGACGGTGAAGTCGAATGCAATAACGCTTCAGGCGCACAACCCGGAACAGGAAGAAGCCGAGGAAGAGATCGAAGTGAGTTACAAGGGCGAGGAGCTCGATGTTGGCTTCAACGTCAACTATCTGCTCGATGCCTTGGGTGCCGTCGAGGGCACCGAAGTAGAGCTCGGTCTGACTGACGCGAACAGCAGCTGCCTCATTCACGCGCCCGGTGTCACCACGTGTAAATACGTCGTCATGCCAATGCGCCTGTGAGCGAGACCCAAACGCCTTCGACAGGCTTCTAGCGAATGGCCCTGGGGTCGGTTCGCATCGAGCAGTTCCGCTGCATCGAGCTGGCTGAGCTCGAACTTGACCCCGGGACCACACTAATCGTCGGGCCGAATGGCTCGGGCAAGACGAGTCTCCTTGAAGCCCTCTTCGTGCTCGGGCGCGGGCGTTCATTTCGCACCGCGCGCCTGGAGACGGCGATTCGCCACGGTGGCGGCACCCTGCGGGTGGTTGGGACAATCCGCAATGGCGCGCATTCGCTGACCATGGGTATCGAGAACGATGGGCGAGAAACGCGCGCCCGGATCGGCGGCGAGCCGGTTGAGTCGCTCGCGGAATTGAGCCGGTGCTTCCCGGTTCAGGCGATCGATCCTGGCATTCACAAGCTAATTGAGGAAGGGCCCATCCGGCGGCGACGCTTCCTGGACTGGGGAGTGTTCCACGTGGAACAGGGTTTCCTCGTGCAGTGGCAGCGCTTCCACCGCGCGCTTCGGCAGCGGAATGCCGCCTTGCGAAAAGCAGTGGACGAGGCCGAGCTCAGTGCGTGGGATCGAGAGCTCGCCAGCGCCGGAATCGAGGTCGCCGAGGCACGGGGCCATTATTTGAGCCGTATTCGGCCGAACCTCGAATCAGTGGCCCGAAGGCTTCTCGGCATCGACGTGACGATCGAGTATTCCCAAGGTTGGCCGAGCGATACCGACCTTGTGGTCACGCTGGCGGGCCGGCGTCCCATCGATCGCGCACGACGCACGACGACCGCGGGACCGCACCGCGCCGACCTTCAGATCCGAATCGGCGGCCGCCCCGCAAAGGACACGGTATCGAGAGGCCAACAAAAGCTATTGGCCGCAGCGCTGATCCTGGGGCAGGTCGAGTTTCATCAAAGGGAGCGGGACCTCATCCCGACGCTGTTGCTCGATGATCCGGCGGCAGAACTCGACGGCGATCATTTCAACCGTCTGGTCGATGCCGTTGCCGGCCTGCACGCACAGCTTGTCGTGACATCCCCGCAACCTGACTTCATCGCGCTCGGCAAGCCCGGCCGGAGGTTCCACGTGGAACAAGGATGTATCGCCGAGATGTATAATCCCGGGCCTCAAATTCGAGGGGCTCATGGCTGAACGCGACGTCTACGATTCCAGCAAAATCAAAGTCTTAAAGGGGCTTGATGCGGTGCGGAAGCGCCCCGGCATGTACATCGGCGATACCGACGATGGGACTGGCTTGCACCACATGGTTTTCGAGGTCGTCGACAACTCCATCGACGAGGCACTGGCGGGCTACTGCAACCGGATAGTTGTCACCATACACGCCGACGAAAGCGTCACGGTCGCCGACAATGGGCGCGGGATCCCGGTAGATATCCACCCGGAGGAGGGTCGATCCGCCGCCGAAGTCATCATGACCGTTCTGCATTCGGGCGGGAAGTTCGACGACAGCTCCTACAAGGTGTCCGGCGGCCTCCATGGCGTCGGCATTTCGGTGGTCAACGCGCTGTCCGAATACCTGGTACTGACCGTCCGCCGAGACGGCAAGGAGTATCACCAGGAGTACCGGCTGGGTGAACCGATGGCGCCGCTCGGCGTGTGTGGTGAAACCGGCGAACGCGGGACAATCATCCGCTTCAAACCGAGCTCGACGATTTTTACCAACATCGAGTTCATCTACGAGCTGCTAGCCAAGCGTCTGCGCGAGCTTTCGTTCCTCAACTCCGGCGTGCGCATCGAGCTCGTCGACGAGCGCGAGGAAAAAAGCGATGTGTTCGAGTACCAGGGCGGTATCCAGGCGTTCGTGAAATATCTGAACCGCAGCCGCACGCCGATTCATGACACGACTTTCGCGTTTCGCACCGAGCAGAACGGCACGGTAGTGGAAGTCGCAATGCAGTGGAATGACTCCTACCAGGAGAGCATGTTCTGCTACACCAACAATATTCCGCAGAAAGACGGCGGTACGCACCTCGCCGGTTTTCGCAGCGCGCTGACGCGCACGCTCAACAACTACATCGAGAAAGAAGCCTTCGCGAAGAAGGAAAAGATCCCGACCACCGGCGACGATGCGCGCGAAGGGTTGACGGCGATCCTCTCGCTAAAAATGCCCGATCCGAAATTCTCGTCGCAGACGAAAGACAAGCTGGTCTCTTCCGAGGTGAAGGCAATCGTCGAGTCCGCCGTGAGCGCGCGACTCGAGGAGTATCTGCTCGAGCACCCGCAGGACGCGCGCGCGATCGTGGCCAAGATCATCGAAGCTGCGCGCGCGCGCGAGGCCGCACGCAAGGCGCGCGAGATGACCCGCCGCAAGGGTGCGCTTGATTTCGCGGGCCTGCCCGGCAAGCTTGCCGACTGCCAGGAGAAGGATCCCGCGCTGTCGGAGATGTTCCTGGTCGAGGGCGATTCAGCCGGTGGTTCGGCCAAGCAGGGCCGCGATCGGCGCACTCAGGCGATCCTGCCGCTCAAGGGCAAGATCCTGAACGTCGAGAAGGCGCGCTTCGACAAGATGCTGTCATCCGCGGAAGTTGGCACCCTGATCACAGCACTTGGCTGCGGGATCGGGCGAGATGACTTCGAGATCGAGAAACTTCGATATCACCGCATCATCATCATGACGGATGCGGATGTCGATGGCTCCCACATTCGCACCCTTCTCCTCACCTTCTTCTATCGCCAGATGCCACTCCTCATCGAGCGGGGCCATATTTATATCGCACAGCCCCCACTATTTAAGGTCAAGAAGGGCAAACAGGAGCACTACGTAAAGGACGAAACCGAGCTCGGTTCGCTGTTGCTCTACGCCGCCCTGGACGAAGCCGCGTTGCACGTCAACGCCGATGCGCCTGCCCTCGCCGGGGTCGGTCTCGAGACACTCGCGCGTCGCTACATGGAAGTGCAGGCCATCATCAAGCGCTGGGCGCGTCGCTACGACGAGCGCGTTCTGGAGCAGATGATCTATCTGCCGGAGCTCGCGGCGACGGCGTTCGACAGCGGCGATGCGCTAAAAGACTGGTGTCGCAAGCTCGATGAACGCCTCGATGCGCTCGACGATGCCGCGCGCAGCTTCAAGGTCTCGCTGCACGCCGGCAGCGACGGCACGCCCCGCCGCATCGATGTCCAGCGCACCGAACATGGTGTCACGGCGGTGAAGCACATTCAGCGCGAATTCTTCGAATCCGCCGAATACCGCCGCATCGCCGAGCTCGGCCGCACGCTCGCCGACATGATCGGCAGCGGCGCTTACGTGACCAAGGGCGGAGAGAGCCACGAGATCGCGAGCTTCAAGGAAGCGATGTCGTGGCTGCTAGAGCAGGCGAAGAAGGGCCAGACGATCCAGCGCTACAAAGGGCTCGGTGAAATGAATCCGGAGCAGCTCTGGGAAACCACGATCAACCCGGAGACGCGCCGCCTGATGCAGGTAAAGATCAAAGACGCCGTCGCCGCGGACGACATCTTCACCACGCTGATGGGCGATCAGGTCGAGCCGCGCCGCGAGTTCATCGAGAAGAACGCGCTCGCCGTCGCCAATCTCGACGTGTGAGCGAACTGCGGGCGCGGATCATTCGCGCTCGAGACGCGCGACTGTCGATTCGATCCAATCCTGAACGCGTTCGTTGAGCTCGCGCGGCTCGAGGCCCGTCGGGTCGAAGGGCTTGCCGATGACGACGCGAATCGTGCCCGGTTTCTTGATGAGCCCGCGCCGCGGCCAGTAGCGGCCGGCGTTGTGCGCCACCGGTACCACGAGTTTCCCGGTCTGCGTCGCGAGCAACGCGCCGCTGATACCGTACTTGCGCGTCGTGCCCGGCGCCATGCGCGTTCCTTCCGGGAATACGAGAACCCACATGCCCGCGGCGAGGCGCTGTTTTCCCTGTTCCAGAACCTGATTGACGGCGACGTGACCACTGCCCCGGTCGATGGCGATCGGGCGCATGAGATGGATCGCCCAGCCGAGAATCGGAATCCAGGTCAGCTCGTGTTTGAGCACCCAGGCCTGCGGTGGGAAGACCACCATCTGTGCCAGCGCTTCCCAGGACGAGGAATGCTTCCACATCGAGATGTGGTTGCCCGGCGGGATGTTTTCACGTCCCTCGACGATGTAGTCGAGTCGGCACACCGTCTTGAGCAGCCATAGGGCGCATCTCGCCCAGCTCGTGACGACGGCGTGACGCACGGGATAGGGAAATATGCCGCTCAAGACTACCGCGGCCGCAAACACGCCTGTGGAGACGAACAAGTAGGTCGTGAAGAAGAGCGACGCCAGGAACCGCATATCAGCCGGGCAGGCGTGACAGATCCGCGGTGTGCAGGAACAACTGTCTGAGGGCCGCGAGCAGGCCGAGCCGGTTGTTGCGCAGGTCGACATTCTCGTCCATGACCATCACGGAGTCGAAAAAGGCATCCACCGGTTCGCGCAGTTCGGCGAGCCGTTCGAGCGCCTGCGCATAGTTGCGTTGCGCGAGCAACGGCTCGACTTCGGGTCGGAGTTGTTCGAGTGCGCCATACAGGCGGCGCTCGGCCTCGGCTTGAAACAGTTCCGGACGCACCGCCGTCGTCGTTGCGCGATCCGCCTTGCGCAGGATGTTCGCGATGCGCTTGTTGGCTGCGGCGAGGCTTTGGGCGGCATCGAGCTTGAGAAAGCTCTCGACGGCCTTGAGCCGGGCATCGAAGTCGAGCGGTGAGGCGGGCCGGTTGCTCAGCACCGCGTCGAACATCTCGGTCGAAATGGCTACGCCACCCGCGCCGTCGAGGTAGTAGACCCGAAGCCGTTCCATGATGTAGTCGTAGACCTGTTCGGACACTGCCACGGCCGGAGTCGCGGCACTCGCCGTGCGCTCCGCAAGCAACTCGGCGGCACGCCGGATCAGCGCGCGCAGGTCGAGCTCCAGGCGCTTCTCGATGATGATGCGGACGACACCCAGCGCCGCACGCCGCACGCCGAACGGGTCGCGCGTACCCGTGGGCTTCTGATCGATGGCGAAAATTCCCGTGATCGTATCGAGCTTGTCCGCGATCGCGAGCGAGATTCCGAGTGGGCTTGCGGGCAGCTCATCGCGCGCAAAGCGGGGCAGGTATTGCTCGCCGATGGCCTGCGCAACCGCGGCCGGCTCGCCATCGTGCTGCGCGTAATAGCGACCCATCGTGCCTTGCAGCTCGGGAAACTCACCGACCATCGCGGTGAGCAGGTCGCACTTGCAGAGCTCGGCGGCGCGATCGGCCTGCGCCGTGTCCGCCCCCAGCTGCGCCGCGATCTCGCTCGCCAGCGTACGAATGCGTCGTGTCTTGTCGGCGAGCGTGCCCAGGCGGCTTTGAAACGTGACCTTGGCGAGCTCGTCACGGCGTTGAGCAAGGGGCTGCTTGCGATCGGTCTCGTAGAAGAACGCCGCGTCGCTCAAGCGCGGGCGCACCACGCGTTCATTGCCCGCGCGCACCTGGGCAGGATCCCGGCTCTCGAGATTGGCGACCGCGATGAATGCGGGCAACAGTCGCCCGTTGACGTCCGCAATGGGGAAGTAGCGCTGATGCTCCTGCAGGGTCGCGATCAGCACCTCGCGTGGCAGTTCGAGAAAGCGCCGCTCGAATGCCCCGGCGAGTGGCACCGGCCATTCCACCAGCGCCGTGACTTCGTCGAGCAGGTCCTCGCTCATGACGGGCGCCCCACCGAGCGATTGCGCCAGTTCGACGACACCCCCGCGGATCTTTTCACGCCGTTCCTCGAAATCGGCGAGCACGTAGCCGCGTTCACGAAGTGTGGCGACATAGGCACCCGGCGTCGCGATGCGCAGCGGCTTTGGCGCATGGAATCGATGCCCGAAAGTCACGTGGCCGCTCTGTGTGTCGATGATGCGCGCATCGAGCGCGTCCTTGCCGAAGAGCAGCAACACCCACTGCACCGGGCGCACGAACTGCGCATCGCCGTTGCCCCAGCGCATGCGCTTAGGGATCGGCAGGGCGTCGAGCGCGGCTTGCACGATTCCCGGCAACAGGTCACGCGCGAGCGCACCCGGAAGACGCGCGCTATAGAAAAGAGCCTCGCCTTTGGCGTCACTCACGCGGCTGAGCGAGGAAACGTTGGTGCCGCACGATTCCGCGAATGCCAGCGCGGCGCGTGTCGGCGCGCCTGCCGCGTCGAATGCCGCAGAGATGGGTGGACCACGGCGCTTGAACTGCTGCTCGGGTTGTTGTTCCCACAATCCCTTGATGAGCACCGCAAGACGCCGCGGACTGGCAAATCGCTGCCTCTTGCCGTGACGCAGGTGCGCCTCATCAAGACCCTTGGCGACGTTCTCGGCGAAGGCGGCGGCAAGATCCTTGAGCGCGCGGGGCGGCAGCTCCTCGGTGCCGATCTCGACCAGGAAGTCGTGTCGGCTCATGCCACGGCGTCCCCGGCCGCCGAGTCCTTCAGCATGGGGAACCCGAGGGCGGCGCGGCTGGCGTAATAGGCCTCGGCGACTCCGCGGGCGAGTGTGCGGACGCGCAGGATGTAACGCTGTCTTTCGGTCACCGAAATGGCGCGCCGCGCATCGAGCAGATTGAAGGTGTGCGACGCCTTTAGCACTTGTTCGTACGCCGGCAGCGGCAGCTTGGCCTCGAGCAGCGCGGTGCAGGCGCGCTCATGCGCATCGAATTGCTGGTTGAGCCACCCGATATCGGCGTGCTCGAAGTTGTACGCCGACTGCTCGACTTCGTTCTGGTGAAAGACGTCGCCGTAAGTGACCCGGCCGAGCGGTCCTTCGGTCCATACGATATCGAAGATGCTCTCGACGCCCTGCAGGTACATCGCGAGGCGCTCGAGTCCGTAAGTGATCTCACCCATCACCGGCTTGCAATCGAGCCCGCCGGCCTGCTGGAAGTAGGTGAACTGTGTGACTTCCATGCCGTTCAACCACACTTCCCAGCCTAGGCCCCAGGCGCCGAGCGTCGGCGATTCCCAGTTGTCCTCGACGAAGCGGATGTCGTGAACGAGCGGGTCGATTCCCAGCGCGCGCAACGAACCGAGATAGCGGTCGAGGATGTCGCGCGGAGACGGTTTGATCACGACCTGGAACTGGTAGTAGTGCTGGAGACGGAATGGATTCTCCCCGTAGCGCCCATCGCTTGGCCGGCGAGTCGGCTGGACGTACGCGGCACTCCACGGTTCCGGACCGATAGATCGCAGGAATGTCCCGGTATGAAAAGTCCCCGCACCCATCTCCATGTCGTAGGGCTGGAGGATCACACACCCCTGGTCCGACCAGTACCGCTGCAGCGCAAAAATCAGTTCCTGCAAACTTTGCGGGGAAGCGGAGGGGTTACGGGTCGGCATGATGGTTAGCGGGCGCCGGGATCAGGCAGGTCATTGATCCAAAAGGCCGCGAGTATAGCGGCTCGTACCTCGTCTGCCACCGCAAAGGGGCAGCGATGACGGGTGCTCCACAGTGGTGCGTTCGGCACGACACGGCAAAATCCTTCCGCTTCAAGCCCCAAATGCGTGCACGATCACGGAGAAGCTGCCCTACAATGGAGCGCACGATGGGTGAAGTGACTTCAGAAACACCTGCAACCCCCTGATCCACCGCCGCCCTTTCTGCTGGCATAGGACCTGCAACAGCCGAGGCCTCACTGACGGACTCGAGCCGGCGGCAACGTCGGCCGCGATCGCAACCATTTTGACTACCCCGAGGAGTTCGAGCTCATGACCCCCGCCGATGTACTCAGCCTGATCAAGGAAAAAAAAGTGAAGTTTGCCGATCTGCGCTTCACCGACACGCGCGGCAAGGAGCAACACGTGAGCGTGCCCGCACGCATCGTTAACGAAGATTTTTTCACCGACGGCAAGATGTTCGACGGCTCCTCGATCGCGGGCTGGAAAGGCATCAACGAGTCCGACATGATCCTGATGCCCGATCCCGATACAGCGGTCATCGACCCGTTTTTCGAAGAGACGACGCTGCTCCTGCGCTGTGACGTCGTTGAGCCAATGACGATGCAGGGCTACGAGCGCGATCCGCGCTCGCTTGCCAAACGTGCCGAGGCGTACCTCAAGTCGACCGGCATCGCCGATGCCGTTCTGTTCGGACCCGAGAACGAGTTCTTCATCTTCGACAGCGTGCGCATGGGTTCGGGCCTGAGCGGCTGTTTCTACGAGATCGATTCGGTCGAAGCGGCGTGGAGTTCCGGGCGCGCCTACGACGACGGCAACAAGGGACACCGACCGGGCGTCAAGGGCGGCTACTTCCCCGTGCCGCCGGTCGACTCGCAACAGGATATTCGCTCGGCAATGTGTATGGCACTCGAGGAACTAGGGCTCCTGGTCGAGGTGCATCACCACGAGGTCGCAACCGCCGGGCAAGGCGAGATCAACGTTGCCGCCAACACGCTGACCAAGAAAGCGGACGAGGTGCAGATCCTGAAGTACGGGCTCCAAAACGTCGCGGCGGGTTACGGCAAGACGCTGACCTTCATGCCAAAGCCGATCGTAGGTGACAACGGCAATGGCATGCACGTGCACCAGTCGCTGGTTAAGGGTGGCAAGAACATCTTCGCCGGTGAGAAGTACGGCGGCCTGTCCGACATCGCGCTCTACTACATCGGCGGCATCATCAAGCACGCCCAGGCGCTCAATGCCTTCACCAATCCGGGCACCAACAGCTACAAGCGCCTGGTACCGGGTTTCGAGGCGCCGGTGCTGCTGGCGTATTCGGCGCGCAATCGTTCCGCGTCGATCCGCATCCCTTGGGTGCCGAATCCGAAGGGCCGTCGCATCGAAGTGCGTTTCCCGGACTCGATCGCGAATCCATACCTCGCGTTTGCGGCGATGCTGATGGCGGGTCTCGACGGCATCCTCAACAAGATGCACCCGGGCGAGGCCCTCGACAAGGATCTCTACGATCTGGAGCCGGAGGAGGCGAAGCATATTCCCGAGGTGTGCTACTCGCTCGAGCAGGCGCTCGAATGCCTCGACAAGGACCGCGCTTTCCTCAAGGCGGGCGGCGTCTTCACCGACGATGTGATCGACGCCTACACCGCGCTCAAGATGCAGGAAGTGACGCGCGTCCGCATGACAACGCATCCGGTCGAAATGGAGCTCTACTACAGCGTCTGAAGTGTCATATCGCGTCGGAAACCGACGGCGGCCGGTGACGGTGATGCTGTGATCACCGTCACCGCTTTACCGGCCGCGCTTTTGTCTGCCACGGAAGATAGGGCTATGCTCTCAGCCCATGCGAACTGTACTGATTGTGCTGGGTATTCTGCTCGCTGCCGCAGCGTCCGCCACGACGTACAAGTGGGTGGATCGCAACGGCGTGACGCACTATTCCGACCGGCCCGAGCCGGGGGCGCAGGTCGTCGACCTGCAACCGGCGCAGTCGTTCGAAGCGGCGGCGCCTTCGACTCCGGGAGCCCGCGCAACCGTGCGCGCTCCGCAGGCGACCGCGGCCGTGCAATACGACAAGCTCGATCTGTGGAAACCGTCGAACGGCGAAGTCTTCGTCAACACCGGCAACACGGTGCCGGTGCGGCTGAGACTCGAACCCGAGTTGCAGGAAGATCACGCGATCTGGCTGTACCTGGACGGCAAGCGTGTCGATGGCCAGCCGGACAATGCCGAAAGCTTCGAGCTGACGGATGTCGTTCGCGGCACCCACACTGTGAGTGCCGTCGTCACCGATCTCAGCGGCAAGCCGGTCATCAGCAGCCAGACCGTCACATTCCATCTGCGGCAAGCCTCGCTGCTCCAGCCCAACCGCGCGCCGCGACCCACGCCGCATTGATCCTGTCCCGATCGCCGCCCGCAGGCGGCGGTCCGCGGTGATCGGCATGGCCACCGTGCACAGCCGTTTTCGGACGCCCGAGTTCGCCGCTGCGCGGGAAATCCTCGACGCATTGAACACCGGCGTGCTGGTGCTCGATCACGAGCTGCGCGTGCTCGAGGCCAACTCGGCGGCGCAGAACCTCTTGGGCGTAAGCGTGAACCAGGCGCGCGGACGTCATCTGTCCGAGCTCATCGGCGCACCGCCGGAGCTGTGGAATGTTCTGCAGCGTGCGCTCGACAACGCCGAAGCATGCGCACAGCGCGAAGTCGTTCTGCATCCGTTCATCGGTGACGGCGGCGAGCGAGTGGCGGATGTCAGTGTCACACCCTTCGACGAGGTGCGGCCGGCGCGGCGACTCGTGGTCGAAATGAGCGATGCCACGCAGCGGCAACGCATCAGTCGCGAAACGGCGCTGCTGGTGCAACTCGGCGGCAGCCGTCTGATGATTCGGCAGCTCGCACACGAGATCAAGAATCCGCTGGGTGGCCTGCGCGGCGCGGCGCAATTGCTCGAGCGCCAGCTGAAGGGCGAGGCGATGCGCGAATACACTGAGGTCATCATCGGCGAGGCGGATCGGCTGGCCGCGCTCGTCGATTCGATGCTCGGGCCCGGGCGGCCGCCGCGCCGGGAGCCCCTGAACGTGCATGAGCTCTGCGAACACGTGTATCACCTGCTGCGCAGCGAGGGGCCCGCGAGCGTCCTGATCGAGCGCGACTATGACCCGAGCCTGCCGGGTGCCGCGCTCGACCGGCACCAGATCATCCAGGCGATGCTCAATCTCGGCCGCAACGCGTTACAGGCGGTCGGCACGCGCGGACACATCGTGCTGCGTACGCGCGCGCTCACCAACCAGAACATCGGTTCGGCACGCCACCGCCTCGTGGCCTCCATCCAGTTCGAGGACGATGGGCCGGGCGTGCCCGCGGAGATCCGTGACACGCTGTTCTATCCGCTCGTCACCGGGCGCCAGGACGGCACCGGCCTGGGGCTCGCGGTGGCGCAGGACCTGGTGACCCGCCACGGCGGGCTGATCGAGTTCGAGAGCCAGCCGGGCCGGACGCAGTTCATGATCCTGCTGCCCATCGAGAACGGCGATGGCGGCTAAACCCCTGACTGTCTGGCTCGTCGACGACGATGCCTCGATCCGCTGGGTGCTCGAGCGCGCGTTCAAGCAGAGCGGGATGACGTCGCGCACGTTCGAGCAGGCGAACGTGGCGCTCGAAGCGTTGCGCGCCGAAGCGCCCGACGTGCTGGTCACCGATATCCGCATGCCCGGAGTCAGTGGCATCGAGCTGCTCAAGGAGATCCGCGATTCGCGACCCAAGCTGCCGGTGATCGTCATGACGGCGCATTCGGACCTGGACAGCGCCGTGGCGGCCTATCACGGCGGCGCATTCGAGTATCTGCCGAAGCCATTCGATATCGATCATGCCCTCGACCTCGTGCGCCGCGCGGCCACGCAGACTCACGCCGCTGGCGAAGCCGACGTCGAATCCAGGATCATTCCGGAAATCCTCGGCCAGGCACCGGCGATGCAGCAGGTGTTTCGCGCCATCGGGCGTCTGTCGCGCTCGAGCATGACGGTCTTGATCACGGGCGAGTCGGGAACGGGGAAGGAACTCGTGGCGCGTGCATTGCATCGACACAGCCCGCGTGCCGAGAAGCCGTTCATCGCGCTCAATACGTCGGCTTTCTCCGCCGATCTGCTCGAGTCGGAACTCTTCGGGCACGAGAAGGGCGCGTTCACCGGCGCCGACAGTCTGCGTCGTGGCCGGTTCGAGCAGGCGGATGGAGGCTCGCTCTTTCTCGATGAAATCGGCGACATGTCGCCGGCGCTGCAGACGCGATTGCTGCGGGTATTGGCCGAGGGCGAGTTCTATCGCGTCGGCGGGCAGATGCCGATCAAGGTCGATGTCCGCGTGATCGCGGCGACGCACCAGGATCTGGAGGCGCGCGTGACGAGCGGTGCGTTTCGCGAGGATCTGCTGCACCGGCTAAACGTGATCCGGATCGAAATTCCGCCACTGCGCGCACGGCGCGAGGACATCCCGGACCTTCTGCGCCACTATCTCGCCGTCGCAGCACGCGAGCTGGGGGTCGAACCCAAGTCGCTCACTCCTTCGGCCGAGCAGCTCCTCGTAGCTTGCGACTGGCCAGGCAACGTGCGACAGCTGGTCAATGCGTGCCGCCGGCTCACCGTTCTGGCGGCGGGGCGCGAGATCAAGACGGCAGACATTCCCGCCGACCTTGGCGGAGCCACGGCAGAGGCGGCCGCGGGCAGCGACTGGACGCAGATGCTGGCTCACTGGGCGCAACGCGAGCTCGAGCTCGGATCGCGGCGGCTGCTAGACGAGGCATTGCCGGAGTTCGAACGCACGCTGATTCGTACCGCACTCGCGCGCGCTGGCGGCCGGCGGCAGGACGCGGCAAAGCTCCTGGGCTGGGGCCGCAACACGCTCACGCGGAAGATGCGCGAGCTCAAGATGGAAGCAGCCGAATAGCGCGACGCGCGAACAAGGTGAGGGCGCGGCGCGTCAACATCGCGATCCAAATGACATCTCCGCGGGTGCACGAGGCCCGTGAGCTCATCGCGGAACTCGACCGGTATCTCGACCGCCTCTATCCGCCGGATCGCAACTACCTGCTCGACGTTGAGGCCCTGTGTGCGCCGGAAGTCGCATTCTTTGTCGCGCGGTGCGGAGACGCTGCCGCGGGGTGTGGCGCCGTGCGGCGGCTGAAGGACGGCTCCGCCGAAATCAAGCGCATGTACGTACGGCCGCAGTATCGCGGCCAGGGAGTCGGGCGCGAGATTCTGTTGGCGCTCGAGCGACATGCGCAGGCGGTCGGCGCGACGCTGATCGTTCTTGAGACCGGCGTCAGCCAGCCGGAGGCCCTCGCGTTCTACGCGCGTCACCAGTATGTGAGACGGGAACATTACGGGGAGTATCGCGACGATCCGACCAGCGTCTTCTACGAGAAACGGATCGGGCCGCCGGCGTCCTGATCAGCCCGCGAGTGGCGTGTCCTGCGTGTCATTGCCCGTGCGCAACGAGCCCACCAGCGCGGTGACGCTCTTCATTCCGTGCTCGTGCAGGTACGCGGCGATGCCGGAGTTAATCTTGCCGCACACCAGCGGATCGTAGAAGAGTGCCGTGCCGACACCGACCGCACTCGCGCCCGCGATCATGAACTCGATCGCATCGCTGGCCGTGGTGATGCCGCCCTGGCCAATGATTGGGACGCGCTGCGGGCCCGCGACTTCGTAGACCTGGTGCACCTTGAGAAGCGCAATCGGCTTGATGGCCGGACCCGAAAGCCCGCCCTGAATGTTGCCGATCACGGGCTTGCGCGTGCGCACGTCGATCGCCATGCCCATGATGGTGTTGATCACGGCAAGCGCATCGCTCCCGGCCTCGATGCAACGGCGCGCGTTCTCGCGGATGTCGGTCTGGTTGGGCGAGAGCTTGGTGATCAGCGGTTTCTTCGTGACTGCGCGGCAGGCCGCGACCACGCGCGCGGACATCTCCGGGTAGTTGCCAAAGGCGACGCCGCCTTCCTTGACGTTGGGGCAGGAGATGTTGATTTCGATCGCGTCGATGGGTGAATTCTCGAAGCGGCGCGTGACTTCGACGTATTCGTCGATCGTGGATCCGGAAACGTTGGCGATGAAGCGCGTCTCGGAGAAATCAAGCTCGGGCAGAATGCGCCGGACGACGTGGTCCGCGCCCGGGTTCTGCAGGCCGATCGCGTTCAGCATGCCCATCGGCGTTTCGCAGACGCGATGCGGCGGATTTCCGAGACGTGCGTGGAGCGTCGTGCCTTTCAGCACCACCGCGCCGACCTCGCGATTGGTGAAGCCCGCGACGCGTGTGTACTCTTCGCCGAAGCCCACGCAGCCCGACAAGAGCACGATCGGCGAACTGAACTTGAGCCCGAGGAAATCGATCGCGAGCGAGCGGTGAAGCGATTCGGGCTGCGCGGACATGTTCAACGTCATTCTATTCGAGCCGGAGATTCCCCCCAACACCGGCAACGTCATCCGCCTGTGCGCCAACACCGGCGCGACGCTGCACCTGGTGAAGCCGCTGGGTTTCACGCTCGATAGCCGCGCGCTGCGGCGCGCCGGGCTCGACTATCACGCGCTCGCCGCGGTTCACGTCCATCGCGACTTCGGCGCCTGCCTCGAAGCCTTGCCCGACGCGCGGCTGTTCGCGATCGAAACCCCGGGAAAGCGCCTCTACAGCGACGTCCAGTACCATGGAAGTGATGCACTGGTATTCGGTCCGGAAAGCCGTGGCCTGCCGGATACGGTGCTGGAGCGGGTCGGGGTGGAGAACGTGCTGCGGATCCCGATGCTCGGTGGCAACCGCAGCCTGAATCTCTCGAACTCGGTGGCGCTGGTTCTCTACGAGGCGTGGCGTCAGCTGGGGTACCGGACTTGAGTTATTGTCATTCGCAGGCAGGTTCAAGCGCCTCGTCGAGCGCATGGCAATAACTCGTGTCCGGTACCGAGATCAGTCGTTCTCCGCGCGAACCTCGCGTGCCATGAGTGCGTTCACGGCTTCGCCGACCGGCAGGCCCTCGTAAAGGACTCGATAAATCGCCTCGCAGATCGGCATGTCGATGCGCTCGCGCAAGGCCACCTGGTGCACTGCGCGCGCGGCGTGGAGTCCCTCGACGACCTGTTGAATGCTCTGCAGCGCCTGGTCGATCGACTGGCCTCCGGCAATCGCCAACCCGAAGCGCCGATTGCGGGATTGGTTGTCGGTGCAGGTGAGCACCAGGTCGCCCAGACCGGCGAGACCCATGAAGGTTTCGCGTTGCGCACCCAGTGCCTCGCCCAGCCGCGTCATCTCCGCGAGGCCACGCGTGATCAGCGCAATGCGCGTGTTGGCACCATATCCCATGCCGTCCGAAATACCGGTGCCGATCGCGAGCACGTTCTTGACCGCCCCTCCGACCTCGACGCCGACGATATCGGTCGAGGTGTAGGCGCGGAAATTGGCACCTGAGATGCGTCGAGCAATGGCGCGCGCGAAAGCCTCGTCGGGTGAGGCAACGGTCATGGCGGTGGGCAGACCCGCTCCAACCTCCTTGGCGAACGTCGGGCCGGACAGAACCGCGATCGGCCAGCCCTCGCCGAGCACGTCGCGGACCACCCGATGTGGGAGCTTGCCGGTTCCCTGCTCGAATCCCTTGGTGGCCCAGGCGAGGCGCATCCCGGGCCGGAGCAGCGGCCGCAGTTGTTCGAGCATCGCCCGAAACCCCTGGCTCGGCACCGCGATCAGCACATCGGTGCAGCCTGCGATCGCGGCAGCGAGGTTCGGCTCGGTGTGCAGCGATGAGGGGAACTGTGCATCGGGAAGGTAGCGGCGGTTGCAGCGTTCGCGCTCGAGCGTCGCGAGCGCGCGCGCATCACGGCCCCACAGACGGACCGCGCGGCCGGAGCGCGCGAACTGAATCGCGAGCGCGGTTCCCCACGATCCCGCACCCAGGACCGCAATCGTCTCGTCCATGCCGGCGGGCTGCTGCAAGCGCAATCCTGCAGATTGGCTGGTGCGTCAGTTCACCGGCGTTTGCGCGGCCGGAACGGCGCTGGCGAACAACGCCTCGAAATTCACCGGGGGCAGAAGGAATTGTGGGAAGCCCCCCTGGGTAATGAGTTCCGAGCAGGCGGCGCGCGCGTACGGAAAGAGCACTCCGGGGCAGACGCTGCCGATGACCTTCTTGAGGTCATCGGGCGAGCAGTTGCGGATCACGAACAAGCCAGCCTGCTTGAGCTCGACCAGGTACGCGATGTTGTCACCAACTTTCGCCTCGACGGTCACCGTGAGCACTACCTCGCGCAGCTCCGGGCTCAGTTCCGTGCTGCTGGTATTGAGGTTGAGCGCAAACTTGGGGTTCCACTGCGCGGCCGGTATGCGCGGGCCGTTGGGTGCCTCGTAAGAGCAGTCCTTGAGATAGATCTGCTGCAGCACCAGCTCGGGCGCCGTTCCCGGCGGAGTGTTCTCGCTAGCGGCGTTGTTCTCAGTCATGGGTTCTCCTCATCTCAACGATGTGTCCAGCTCGCCGGCGCGCTCGAGGGCAAGGAGCTCGTCGAATCCGCCGACGTGCCGCGAACCGATGAAAATCTGCGGCACGCTCCGTTGGCCGCTGCGCGCGACCATCGCCGCTCGCAATGCCGGGTCCTGTTCGATGTCGATGTCGCGAAAGGCCAGCCCCGTGCGATTGAGCAGCGCGCGGGCCCGCTGACAAAAGCCGCACCAGCCGGTCGAATACATCACGATTTCGGCGTCGGTCACGGCCTGGCTTCGGCCTTCCCGGCCGCTGCCTTGCCGCTTCTGACCACGGGCAGATTCTCGTGGCGCCAGGCACCCAGGCCGCCGCGCAGGCTGAACACCTTGCTGAAACCCAGCTTGCGCAGCTCGCGCGCCGCGGCGCCGCCGTTCATCCCCGTATCGCAATAGGTAACGACAGGCTTCTCCCGGAACCTCTTGAGCGAATCGGCACTGCCAGCGACATCCTTGAGCGGCACGTGGCGCGCCTCGCCGATATGACCGGCCTCATACTGCGCGGCGTCGCGAACGTCGAGCACCAACGCACCCTGGTTCATGAGCCGGATGGCGTCGTGAGGCGCAATCGCGGCGAAGTCTTGAATGCGTGTGCGCATCTCGGACACGATCACGATAATGACCATGAAGACCGCGGCTGCAACCAGGTACGGGTGGTTACCCGCAAACTCGATCAATCGCTCCATGTCGGCCGGGCCTTGCAGCGTCCGCCAAAAAAGGGCGGGGAGTATACCAAGGCTCGCCGGCCCTGTTCGTCCGGCGCCCGATCGCAGGCGGGGCTGGTGGTGGGTGCCGGTCCTGTTGCTGACTGCCGCCCTGCTGCAGGCGGCGGACGAGAAGGCGACCGAAGCCGACCTGCGCAAGGTCCAGAGCGATATCACCGAGCTGCAGCAGGCGATCCGCGCCGAGACCACGAGGCGCGACAGCCTCGCCGCTCGCTTGCGCGATGCCGAGCTGACGGTCGCCGGCGCGCGGCAGCGGCTCGATCAGCTGCGCAGGCAGCGACTCGAGAGCACTCGACGGCGAGCGGAATTGCAGGAGCAGCGCGCTGACGCCGAGAAGGCGCTTACCATGGAGCGCACCGCCCTCGCGGGACAGCTGCGAGCGGCCTACACCATCGGCCGCGATGAACAACTCAAGCTGTTGCTCAACCAGCAGGATCCGGCGCAGCTCGGCCGGATGTACGCCTACTACGGTTACTTCGGCCGCGCGCGTGCGGCACGGATCACGTCGATTCGCACGCAGCTTGAGAAAATCATCGAACTCGATCAGGCGCTCGCCGCCGAGGAGGCGCGCCTGGCGCGCCTCGAGGAAGACGCACGCGGCCAACTCGACACTATGCAGCGGGGCCGGCAGGACCGCGCGTCGGTCGTGAAGGAACTCGATCAGCAGCTCAAGAACCGCAAGGTGACGCTCGCGCGCCTGAAGCGCGACGAGTCCACTCTCGAGGGCCTTCTCGCCGACCTGCGACGCGTGCTCAAGGAATTCCCGGTCAACAGCGAGGAGCCGTTCGAGAAGCTCAAGGGGCGGCTCGCGTGGCCGGTGCTGGGGCGGTTGGCGGCGGATTTCGGGCAGCGCCGCTCGGCCGGCCTGAAGTGGAATGGCGTCCTACTCGCGACGGAACGCGGCAGCCAGGTGCGCGCGCTCTACTTCGGCCGCGTGATCTACGCAGACTGGTTGCCCGGAATGGGGCTCCTGACGATCCTCGAGCACAGCGGCGGTTATCTGAGTCTCTACGGCCACAACCAGCAGCTCTACAAGGCGGTCGGCGACTGGGTCAGTCCGGGCGACGTGATCGCCACTGCCGGTGACTCGGGCGGCCGCAGCCAGACGGAGCTCTATTTCGAGATTCGCAAGGGCACCACCCCCCTCAATCCGCATCAGTGGATCAAGCGGCCGCTGCCGCGCGGCTGAGGCCATGAATGTGAACGGGGCCGCACTCATTCCAATCGCAGTGACTGGATAAGTCGCACCGGTGGTGGCGTCCGGGATAACCGCTTTCGAGGGTCGATTGCCTCGCATTTTCCGCGACTTAGGCGCGGGAATCTGTCGAATCGCCAACCCCGTCAAGGAACGGTTCTGCCCGCCTGAGTGATGGTGCGCGGGCTGTTGTCGTCAGCATGCAGGGCTGCGTGCGGCAACTGTGGGGACCGATGTCCACTGAAAAGACCAGTACTTCGCTCAGCCAGTCGCTCGAGCCTTACGGTCAGCTGATCAAGATGCTGATGCCGCGCGCGTTGAGCGTGGATTTTTTTGGCGCCGACGGTGAGCCGCACTGGTCGAGCAGCACCATGACCAGCACCAACCTGCCGGCGCTGGTCGCCGATGCCCGTCACGGCGCTGGCGGTACCGAGGACGGACTGTTCGGCAAGCTCGACGACGGCACTCCCGTTTATCTCTTCCGACTGTGCGATGAGTCGGGCGCTCTCCTGACAGTGGTCTCCGTCACAACGCGCGCTGAAGCTCATGACGCGCGACCGTGGTCTTTCGTTCACAGTCTGTTGCGTCCGGCGCTTGAAATCCTGCAGCGCGAGCTTGCAGCGCGTACCAGCATCGGGCAGCTGAGCCAGAGCCTCGAAGTGCGTGACAAGGATCTCGATCTTCTGGTCGCCATCACTTCGGATGCCCAGGCGGGCGTCGAGGACGTCGTTGAGGATGACACCGACGAGCTGCGCTGGATCGTGCAACGGAGCATCGAGCACCTCGGGTGCCTGTTCGGCGCACTGGTGATCCCGGAAAAAGGCATCGCCATCTGCCGGGCCGCGCCCGGGACGGCAGCCTCACAAAGCACCGAAGTTCTGACGCGCACCCACCGCCATCTGCTGACGTGGGCGCAGCAGCAGGGCAAAACGCTGGTCGTCAACAAAGTGACCGGCAGCAGCAATCCCACGGCACTCCCGTACAAGATTCTCTCCTGCCCCGTGCGCCAGAACTCGAGCCGCGTGGTGGGTTTCTTTGCGCTGTTCCGCACCGAGGACATGGCTGACTTTGATCACCGCCACACGCGTATCACCCGGCTGCTGGCGCGCAAGATCGCCGCGGTGCTGCAGGCGAACTACGACAGCGCCACGGGGCTCCTGACGCGCGCCGCTTTCGAGCGGCATGCCGAGGCGGCGCTGAAGCGCGCGACGAGCGATTCGCATTGCGTGGTGTACGTCGACATCGACCAGCTGCACGAGATCAACGAAAACTACGGCATGCACGTCGGTGATGCCGTGATCGTGCGGGTTGGCGAGCTGGCGCGGCGCACGGCGCATCCGCGCGCCGTCAGCGCACGCATCTCAGGCGACCGGTTTGCGCTGTTGCTGCCGGACTGTGAATTGGAGAACGGTGCGGCGGTGGCGCGCACGCTTTGCGATGGAGTGCGGCGGCCGCAAAACGACACTGGCGGAGAGGACTCTCCCGAGGTGTCGCTGAGCATTGGCGTCGCGCCCTTGCGCGACAGCGCCGCCAAGCTCGACCACACGATGGCCGCAGCCGAAGTCGCGTGCAAGGCGGCGAAAGATCGTGGGCGTGCGCGCGTCGAAGTATTCGAGGAGGCCGACCAGAGCATCATCCGCCGTCATACCGACATCAACGTCGCCGTGCAGCTGCGCGAAGCGCTGCGCACCGGGCGTTTCCGGCTCGATCTGCAGCCGATCCTGCCACTGCAGGGTGGGCACAAGGAACCGCACTTCGAGATCCTGCTGCGCATGCTGTCCGATGAAGGCCACAGCATCGCCCCGGAGAAATTCCTGTCGGCCGCCACCCGCTACCAGCTCATGCCAGCGATCGATCGCTGGGTGATCGAACATGCGATAGCCCTGCTCGCGGAAAACGCCGCACTGCTGCGCCAGCATGACGCGTGTTTCACGATCAACATCGCCGGGCCATCCCTGGCGCAGCCGGATTTTGGTGATTTCGTCGAGAGCGCGGTGCGCGGCAGCGGTCTGCCGAGTGATTCGTTCATCTTCGAGCTCACGGAAACTGCCGCGGTTGCCAACATGGGTCGGGCCGAAGTGTTCATGCGCCGGCTGCGCGATTTGGGCTGCCAGTTCGCGCTCGACGACTTTGGCACTGGCTTCAGCTCACTGGCCTATCTCAAGGCCCTTCCGGTTTCGATGCTGAAAATCGACGGCAGCTTTGTGCGCGACGTGCTCATCGACGCCCGCTCGCAATCGATGGTGCGCGCCATCGCCCAGCTGGCGCGGACCATGTGCATGGAGACCGTGGCCGAATATGTCGAAACGGAAGAGATCCGGCGCCGAGTGGCCGCCCTCGGTGTCGACTACGGGCAGGGCTTCTGCCTGGGCAAGCCGCGACCGGTTGCCGACGTGCTCAAGGACTTGCCGGTGTTCGTGGCGTTTGCGCGTTCATCTCAGCATGGGGCATCCACCGAAACGTCCAGCGTCGGGGGCTTGACACACTAGTACGCTGCAGTGCAGCATGAGCGAATTCCGGTAGTATTCACTGCAAGCTTATTTCGCCCGCGGGAGTCCCCACGGATGTCCGTCAAGGTTCGTACCATTCTTGCCCTCATCGCCGGCGTGGCGCTCGGCGCCGCGCTCTCCTTGAGCCGCAGCGTGCTCGCCGAGAAAGAAGTCGCCAAAGAGGACACGCTCCCCTGGGAAGACGCGCGGCTTCTGGCCGAGGTCCTCGAGCGCGTGAAGCAGGATTACGTCGAGCGCATCGACGATCACGCCCTGATGGAAAGCGCGATCCGTGGCATGGTCGCGGCGCTCGATCCGCATTCGGCTTTCCTCGACAACGAGGAGTACGACGAGATCCGCATCAGCACCACCGGCAACTATTCAGGTGTCGGTATCGAAGTCACCATGGAAGATGGTGCGGTCAAGGTCGTATCACCGATCGAGGGTACGCCGGCCGCGCGTGCGGGGATCCTGGCCGGTGATGTCATCGTCAGCATCGACGATGTCCCGGTGGAAGCCGCCGGCCTTAACGATGCGATCAACCGCATGCGCGGCAAACCGGGAACGCGGGTGAAAGTCGGCGTTCTGCGCGCCGGTAACGAACAGCAACTCGACTTCGTGCTCGAGCGCTCGAACGTGCAGGTCCACAGCGTCAAGCACGAAATGCTCGAGCCCGGATTTGGCTACGTGCGCATCACCCATTTTAGCGAGACCACGGGTTCCGATCTGACCAAGGCGGTCAGCTCGCTCAAAGGCGCGAGTCCGCAGGGACGTCTCAGGGGCCTGGTGCTCGACCTGCGGAACAATCCCGGCGGCGTGCTCGAAGCCGCGGTGAGCGTATCGGATGCGTTTCTCGACGACGGCGCGATTGTGAGCGCGAGCGGGCGGGCTGCGGAATCACGCTTCGAAATGGACGCCACGCCCGGTGATCTCATCGATGGCGCCGAGATCGTCGTACTGGTCAACGGCGGCTCGGCATCAGCCTCCGAGATCGTGGCCGGCGCTCTCAAGGATCACGGCCGCGCGACGCTGATGGGCCGCACGACCTTTGGCAAGGGCTCCGTGCAGACCGTCATGCCGCTGTCCGATGGCCACGCAATCAAGCTCACGACCTCCCGTTACTACACCCCGTCCGGCATCTCGATCCACGAGAAAGGCATCGACCCCGATGTCGTCGTCGAGCGCGATCAGAACCCGGCGGATGGCGAGGCGTTAGCGGGCGACACCCTGCTCGAGCGCGACAGCGAAGTGCGTTTGGCGCTGTCGAGGCTCAAGGGCGACGGCGTCATCCGCCAGAGCAAGGCGCAGCAGTAATCACGGTCGTCACCGCGAGCGGTCCGATGGACAAGAACCGCGAACCCGAACATGCGCATGGCCCCGAGTGTGACCACGACCACACCGGTCATGGCGCGGCGCAGCCTCATCGGCGCGAGGAGCCCAAGCTGGGGCGCAATGACCCTTGCCCTTGCGGTAGTGGCAAGAAATTCAAGAAATGTCACGGCGCAGTCGCCGCCGCGTAACGCAGGCGTACTGAGCCACAAAGGCAGCGACGACCGATGACTGGCTTCATTCTGCGCGCCCTCATCACCGCACTGGGACTGTGGCTGGCCACGGAATGGGTCGACGGCGTGCGGATCGACAGTCCGTGGACCCTGGTCATTGCGGGTGTGCTGCTCGGCGTGGTGAACGCCATCGTGCGCCCGCTCACCGTCATTCTGACCTTCCCGATCACGATCGTGACGCTGGGGGTGTTCCTGCTGGTCGTGAATGCCGCCATGGTGGCCCTGGTCGCATGGCTCCTGCCCGGATTCCACGTGGCGGGATTCTGGCCCGCTTTCTGGACGGCCTTGATCGCCAGCCTGACGTCCTGGGTGGCCTCGTGGTTCATCGGGCCGAAAGGCAAAATCGATATCGTCGTGAGGCGCAACGACTAGGCGGCAAGTCCTTTTTGTTGACTGAATTCGCAACAGCACCGCATGCAAGCCCAGTACTGTTGCTTCAAGACACACCAAATACGGCTATTTGGGCTCCGCCTGAGCTGGCTTCGAAACTGCCGCTTGATACAGAAACCATGCAATCACCGCGAGGATTGCGAGCCCCAGCCACTCGCCCCATTCACCCGGCCGCAGAGCCTCGGGCAGTGCGAGCACATCCGCGCGGCCGGACGTCACGATCGGAATCGCCATGAAGATTCCCATCAAGGCCTCACCCGTGATCAACCCGGCCGAGAACAGGACGCCGCGACGATGCAGCCGTTCTTTGGCGTCGGGGTCGCTGCCCAGTCCGACTGTTTTCTCCACGACCCAGGTCAGCAGGCCACCGAGAAAGATCGGGACCGTGAGTTCGAGCGGCAGATAAATTCCGACCGCCGCGGCGAGCACTGGCGCGCGAAAGTTCGCGCCGCGAGCCTTGAGAATCTCATCGACAATGATGATGGCCGCCCCAATCGCCGCGCCGATCCAGACCAGGTCCCACGGCAACGCACCGCCGAACATGCCTTTGGCAACGGAAGCCATGAGGGTCGCTTGCGGTGCGAGCAGTGGGTCTGGATGCGCCTCGCTCGGAACACCAATGCCGTATGCCTTCGCGAGGAGATTGAGCACCGGGGCCATGATGAGCGCGCAGGACACGGCACCGATCGCGAGCATCACCTGCTGCCGCCACGGCGTTGCACCCACGATATAACCCGCTTTCAAGTCTTGAAGGTTGTCGCCAGCCACGGCCGCGGCACAACAGACGACCGCGCCGATCATGATTGCTGCGACCGGACCGAGTGGCGCATCTCTGCCCATCAGCAGGATCAGCACCACCGAGGCGAACAGGATGGTCGCGATGGTGATGCCGGAGACTGGATTGTTGGATGAGCCAACGAGACCTGCCATATAGGCCGAGACGGAACAGAACAGAAACCCGGCGACGATCATGATGATCGTCATCGGCAGGCTGACGGCCAGGCTGCCGACGATGGCCTGGTAGAGAACAAGCAGGGGCAGCGTCAAGAGCACGACGCCAACGAGCACCGACCGCATGGGTAAGTCCTGCTCCGTGTGCGATACAGCCCGCGCCGCGCCCGCGCGCGTCGCCGCGAGGCCGCTGCGGACGCCGGACAGGAGCGACTTGCGGAGCGAAATCAACGTCCACACGCCGCCGACCAGCATCGCTCCGACTCCCAGGTAGCGGATCTGCGCCGACCAGAGCACGCCCGCAGCGGCTTCGGCGTCGAGACTCGCAATGCGTGCCGCCAGCTCCAGGTTTCCATCGACGAAATAGGCGCTGTAAATCGGGATCGCGATATTCCAGGAGATGAGGCCGCCCGCCATCACCACGATGCCGATGTTGAGCCCGACGATATAACCCACGCCAAAGAGTGCTGGTGACAGATTGGTACCGAAGTACGCGATGCCCTTTCCGGCGTAGGTCGCGGCGGCAGCCGAGTCCGGAATGAGGCGCAGCCCGCTCGCGGCGGCGAGCTTGGCAAGCCCGCCCAGAAACGCCGAACCCGCCAACAGCTTCACGCCCTGAGCCGGGTTTTCGCCGGTTCTGAGCACCTCGGCGGCCGCCTTGCCCTCCGGGAACGCGAGCTTCTGTTCGAGGATCAGCGCGCGGCGCAACGGTACCGAGAAGAGCACGCCGAGGACACCGCCGAGGCCCGCGATAGCAAGCACCCACAGGTAATCGAAGTCGCTCCAGTAGCCTAAGATCACGAGCGCCGGAATCGTGAAAATCACGCCCGCAGCGATCGAGGCGGCGGCGGAGGCACCTGTCTGAACGATGTTGTTCTCGAGTATGTGTCCGCCGCCCAGGACCTTGAGCACGGCCATCGACACGACCGCCGCCGGGATGGCCGAGGCGATCGTGAGCCCGGCGAACAGGCCCAGGTAGGTGTTCGCCGCCGCGAGAATTACCGCGAGGATGATCGAGAGGAAGACGGCGCGGAACGTCAGCTGAGGTAATGCCTGCGTGGTCATCGAGTCACCCCCAAAATCTCAATGGATGCCGATCGCGTGAGTCATTCCTGAGCGATGTCCCGGCCCGCACCTGCGTGCGCGAGCGCTCAACCAGGGCATGGGCACGTTAAGTGCTCTCGCCGGAAGGCGCCGGCTGAGCCCACCCGCACTGCTGGCCCTGGTTCTGTTCCTTGAGCCATCCCATCAGCGGGGCGAAGTAATCGATGATCGCGCTCGCGTCCATCTCGCGCGTTCCGGTGAGCTTCTCGAGCGTGTCCTGCCAGGGCTGGCTCTGGCCCAGCGCGAGCATTTCGGCGAAGCGCCGGCCGGCTTCGGTGCTGCCGAACACGGAACACTCGTGCAGTGGCCCGGTATTGCCCGCGGCCTCGCAAAGTGAGCGGTGGAACTGGAACTGGAGGATGAACGCGAGGAAGTACCGCGTATAAGGCGTGTTGGCGGGGATGTGATATTTCGCGCCGGGATCGAAGTCCGCTTCGCTGCGCGCGACCGGCGCCGCCACGCCCTGATACTTCGTCCGCAGATCCCACCAGGCCGGGTTGTAATTGGCCGGCGTGACTTCGCCCGAGAACACTTTCCAGCGCCACTGATCGATGAGCTTGCCGAATGGCAGGAAAGCGATGCGGTCGAGCGCCAGCTTGAGCTGCTGGTTGATGAGCGCTTCACGGCTGGGCTTGATGTGGCTCACCAGCTTGATCGTGCTCAGGTACCCGGGCGTCATCGAGAGCACGACAGTGTCGCCGATGGCTTCGTGGAAACCATCGTTGGCGCCGTTCTGGAACAGGTAGGGCTGGTCCTTGTACGAGAGGTAGTAATAGACGTGGCCGAGCTCGTGATAGATCGTGATGAGATCTTCCTCGGTCGGGCGAATGCACTGCTTGATCCGCACGTCGCCCGTCAGGTCCATGTTCCAGGCGCTCGCATGACACACCACTTCCCGGTCGCGCGGGCGGGTGAGCATCGAGCGCTGCCAGAACGACTCCGGCAGCCTTGGGAAACCGAGTGACACGTAGAACGTCTCGGCCGATTCCGTCATGCGCCGCGCGTCGTATCCCTGCCGCTCGAGCGCCCGATCCACGTTCAGATCGGCAACGCCCGGATAGGGCTCCAGCAGGTCATAGACCTTGTTCCACTGCTGGGCCCACATGTTGCCGAGCAGCTGCGCGGGGATCGGCTTGCCCGCGGGCACACGCTTCTCACCGTACTGCTTCGCGAGGCGTGCGCGCGCGTAGCAGTGCAGCTCGTCGTAGAGTGGCTTCACTTGTGTCCAGAGCCGTTCCGTTTCCTGCTCGAACGCCTCCGGTGGCATGTCGTAACCCGAGCGCCACATCGCGCCGAGGTCCTTGAAACCCAGTTCGCGCGCGCCCTCGTTGGCGAGCTCGACATAGCGCATGTAGTCGGCGCGGATGGGCTTTGAAATCGTGTGCCAGCCCGCCCACGCCTCGGTCAGCGCGTCGTAGTCGCGGCTCTTGGCGAGGATCTCCTCGAGCTTGTCGAGATTGAGACAGGACTCCGGCCCGCCGGGACAGTATTTGCCCTCGCCGTAGGTGGCCTTCATACGCGCCGTGATCTGCGCGAGCTCGGCACGTTTGCCGGCATCATTGGGTGCCGGCGCGGTAACGTTGAGCTTCAGCAGCTCAATCGATCGGGCCGTTTCGGGCGTGAGCGCCAGCCCGGCGTAGCGCTTCGACTCCTCGACCACCTCATTGAAATAGGCAAGGAAACGCTCATCCGTCTTGGCGTTGAGCAGCTGGGTGTCGTCGTTGATGTAGGTCGCCTGGACCCACTCGGCCGCGCTCTTCTCCTTCTGGAGCTCGGTCATCTTATGGTTGATGCGAGCGACGAACTCATCGGCCGATTCGGTGGACTGCTCGGAGGGGCGTGGCTTGCAGGCGCCGAGACCGAGACCGGTCAGTGCCAAACCGATCAGGATCGGCCGCACCAGGCCTGGCATGTGTCGATGCATCGGTGACTCCGCGGGGGCAGCCCGCACCTTTGAGCGCCGGCGCAGATCTATTTCACGCCGACCATCAGACGCTTGATGAATGGCGTGAGCAGGAGCATCACGCCGCCGGCAATCGCGCCCCACCAGAAGAGATCCAGGAACTCACCCGGCATCGCGGACAGATTGTCGGGATCGATTTCGCCCGCGAACTGGCCCGCCAGGTTGTTGCCGACGGCTGTCGCGAGGAACCACACGCCCATCACCTGTCCCACGAACCTCGCGGGCGCGAGCTTGGTCATCGAACTTAAGCCCACCGGACTCAGGCAAAGCTCGCCGAAGGTATGCAGCAGGTAGGTCAGAATCAGCCAGGTCGGCAGCACCTTCTCGCCTTGGACGACGTAGCCAGCGGCCGCAAACATTACCAGGAAGCCGATCCCCATCAGGATCAGCCCGAGTCCGAACTTGGCCGGGGAAGACGGATCGAGGTTGCGACGGCCGAGATTTATCCACAGCGCCGCGAACACGGGCGCAAAAATGATGATCAGCAGCGGATTCACGGCCTGCAGCACGCCCGCCGGCATGTCCCACTCAAACACGGCGCGATCCGTGTGGCGATCGGCGAACAGATTGAATGACGCGCCCGCCTGCTCGAAGCCTGCCCAGAACATTGCGCAGGCGATGAAGAGCGCGATCATCGCCCACACCCTGCTGCGCTCCGCATGATCCAGTCCGGCAAGAAGCAGCAAATAGGCGAAGTATGCTGCCGCCAGTGCCACCAGCACCCAATTGGCGCCGCGCGAGATCGCAACCGGATCGAGCTGGAGCTGGCCGGTGATGGCGAACAGCGTCAGCACTGCAACGATTACCACGAAGACGATGACCGGCAACCAGCTGGCGGGCTTGCCCGGCGGGCTGACACCCGCGCCGCCGAGGTAGCGCTTGGTCGCCTGGAACTGCACCAGTCCGAGCAGCATGCCGATCGCGGGCAATGCAAAGCCAGCGCTCCAGCCAAGTGCGTCCGCCACGATCGGCACGAGCAACGAGCCGATGAAGGCCCCGAGGTTGATGCCCATGTAGAAAATCGAGAAGCCCGCATCGCGGCGCGAGCCACCCTCGGGGTAGAGCTGCGCCACAATCGCGCTGATGTTGGGCTTCAACAGCCCGACGCCCAACACGATGACGATGAGGCCGATGAAGAACAGGCTGACATCGCCCATGGCGAGGCAGGCATTGCCCAACATGATCAGAATGCCGCCTGCGAACACCGAGCGTTGTTGCCCGATCAGCCGGTCGGCGATCCAGCCGCCGAAAAGCGAGAGCAGGTACGTGGCCGAGATATAGAGGCCGTAGACCGCATTCGCGGTCTTGTCGTCAAGGCCAAGGCCGCCGTCGGCGATCGCCGCGACCATGAACAGGACCAGGATTGCCCGCATGCCGTAGTAGGTGAACCGCTCCCACATCTCCGTGAAGAACAGCGTCGCCAGGCCACGCGGGTGACCGAAGAGTTGTGGCCCGTCAGTGGATTGGGGTGGTGCGGAGCTCGAGGCCGCAGCGGGGGCAGTCATGACTTGTTGTTTATCCTGTCATTTTGGGTGAGGCGGCATGCCGCGCTGCAGGACGCGGAGTGTGCTTGATGTTGCTTCGCAACAGCAACACAACTCGTCCCTCGAAGTTCGCCCCAATCAACGCGATTCAGGTGTAGGCGAGGCTTGCGGCGGACTCGGTGGCAACGTCGCGCCGGGTATCAGAAACAGATCGCCGGACCACGCCTGCCTGGCGCGATACGTCGCAAGTCGCTCCTCGATAATCGAGCTTCCTGCCATCTGAATCCGCAGTTTCAGGCGTCTGCGTTCTTCTGTTGTATCTGCTCTTCCGCTTCGCGCCTGAGCCGGGCTTTGAGGATCACGCGCGAGGCGATGATACCGCCCTCGTACAGCAGATACATTGGGATGGCCATGATGCACTGGGAGATGGCGTCCGGCGGCGTGATCACAGCGGCGATGATGAAGATCCCGAGCAGCACGTAGCCGCGGTTGGCTGCCAGCGATTCCGGCCGTACGAGGCCGGTAATCGCGAGCAGCACGGTCGCAATCGGGATCTCGAACGCCACGCCGAAGGCGAAGAACAGCAGCAATACGAAATCGAGGTAACTGTTGATGTCGGTCATCATCAGAACGCCTTCGGGGGCGGCGGCAGCAAAGAAGGTGAACGCCACCGGGAACACGACGAAGTAGGCGAATGCGACGCCGACGTAGAAGAGCAGGATGCTCGAAAGCAGCAGTGGCAGCGCAAAGCGCTTTTCGCGGCGATACAACCCCGGAGCGACGAAGGCCCAGGCCTGGTACAGGACGTACGGCATCGCGATGAAGAGCGCCGCCATGATTGCGAGCTTGAATGGCGCCATGAACGGCGCGATCACGTTGGTCGCGATCATCGAGGCGCCGTCAGGCAGCCTTTCCATCAAGGGGCGCGCGACGAACTCGAAGATCTCTTCCCTGAAGACCGTGCACGGCACGGCCACGACGATGACGGCGATCAGGGCGCGCAGCAGCCGGTCGCGGAGTTCCAGCAGGTGGGAGATCAGCGTGCCTTCGGCAAGCGTCTCCGGTTCACTGCCCGGGTCGCTCATGAGGTGCTTGCAGATCCGGATTCGAGTCGGGGGAAGTCTCTGGGCTTGCGGGTGCCGGCGGCGGCGCTGCGACGGACGTGGGCGTATGGGGTCGCGTATCTTCGAAGTTCACTTCCTGATCGAGCTGCTCGCGCAGTTGACGCGCCATGGCACGCGCGCGACCCACCCAGCGGCCGATCTGCGAGGCGAGCTTCGGCAGCTTCTGCGGCCCCAGCACGATCAGCGCCAGGCCGAAGATCAGCACGATCTCGGTGAAGCCGACTTCGAACATCTGAGGAATCAGGCCTTGCGGTCGGTGCCGGTCTTGGCGTCCGCGCTGCGCTTCGAGGATTCGCTGGAGTCGAAATCGGCATCGCCCTCGTCGTGCTTGAGCTGCTTGACCTGCTCTTCGGTGTCGCCCTCGTTCATGGCTTTCTTGAAGCCCTTGACTGCCGCGCCCAGGTCCGACCCGATGTTGCGCAGCTTCTTGGCGCCGAAAATGACCAGCGCGATGAGCAACACGATGAGCAGGTGTTGCCAGCTGATACCCATGCCACGTCTCCGTAAGTGTTTGACGAGCGGGGGATCATACGCCAAAAGCCATGACCGGTTCGGTGACGGCCCCCGCACGCCGTAAGCCGCTGTTATGGCGAAGTTGCGGGCGTTTCCAGCCAGAACGTCACCGGACCATCATTGACCAGGCTGACCTGCATATGGGCCCCGAACTCGCCGGTCGCCACGCGCGGCAGCGACGCACGCGCGGCGTCGACGAGGTGATCGAAGAGGCGCCGTCCTTCATCGGGGGCAGCCGCCGTGCTGAAGCCCGCACGCATGCCGGAACGCGTATCCGCGGCCAAGGTGAATTGCGAGACCAGCAGCAGATCGCCGCCGACATCCTTCAGGCTCAGGTTCATCCGGCCGGCATCATCTGAAAAGATCCGGTATCCGACGATCCGCTCGAGCAGACGATCCGCCGCGACCTCGGTGTCACCCTTGCGGACGCCGATAAACGCGAGGATGCCGCGTTCAATTCTGGCAACCGAAGCTTCGCCGACGGTCACCTCGGCACGCGTGACACGCTGGATCAGGGCGATCATCGTTCGCTCTCCAACTGGAACTTACGGGCACGGCTCATTACCATTGCGCGCCTCGCCTCACGCAACCCTCGGAGAGGATATGGCGCCCCGCGTTCTGGCTTCCGCGTTCATGACTGCCGCGAGTGTCGCCATCGCGCTGGCTTTGCCACCCGTGCTGCGCGCCGAGCCCGACCCTGAGCGTGGCCGGCAGCTCTCGTACACGTGCTACGGCTGCCACGGCATCCCGAGCTACAAGAACGTCTATCCCACCTACAGCGTGCCCAAGCTCGAGGGACAGCACTCCGAATACCTGGCGCTCGCCCTCCAGGCTTACCGGAGCGGCGAGCGTTCTCATTCGACCATGTATTCGCACGCCGCGTCGATGAGCGAGCAGGACATGCAGGACATCGCAGCCTTTCTCGCCTCGGAGCCGCTCAAACCGGGTGCCACGCCGGTGGGCGAGGCACCGGCAAAGGCAACCGAGCTGTGTGTGGCGTGCCACGGGCCGGACGGCGTGGGCATCACGCCGCTGTATCCAACGCTGGCCGGGCAGCATGCCGACTACCTCGATCGTGCGCTGCGCGATTACCGCGACGGTGGTCGCAAGAACGCGATCATGGCGGGATTTGTCACCGGTCTGACTGATGAGGACATCAAAGGGCTCGCCGCTTACTACGCCAAACAGCGGCCCGCCCTGACCACCGCGAAGCACGCGATGTGGTTCGTCCAGGAAGAAAAACCCGGCTCGAAGTAGCTGCCGCGGCGGTTCTGCTCCGACCATGTTCGAGTCCCCGTGTCTCACAAGGGTATCCATTCGATCGACACGCTCTACGTCCGGCCCGGGCTGGACGCGAGCCACCTGATCACACAGGACGGACGCGCCGCGTTCGTCGATACCGGGCCATCCTCAGGCGTGCCGCAGCTCTTGGCGGCACTCGACCGGCTCGACATTGCGCCGGAACAGGTCGACTACGTGCTGCTCACGCACGTCCATCTCGATCATGCAGGCGGCGCCGGACTCCTGATGGAGTCGCTGCCAAACGCTCGTGCGGTCATTCACCCGCGCGGCGCCCGACACATGATCGACCCGGCCAAGCTCGTCGCCGGCAGCATCGAGGTGTACGGGGAGAACCAGTTCCGTGAGCTGTACGGCGAAATCGTGCCGATCCCGGAAGAACGCGTGCTCGTCGCCGAAGATGGCATGAAAGTGTCGCTGCCCGGGCGCGAATTCGAGCTGATCCACACGCCGGGCCACGCCTTGCATCACTACTCCGTCATCGATCGCACCGCGCAGGCGATCTTTCCGGGCGACAACTTCGGGCTCTCGTATCGGGAGTTCGACACGCGCAAAGGTGAGTTCATCTACCCGACAACGACGCCGGTGCATTTCGATCCGGACGCGATGCACGCCACGATTCACCGGCTCATGAGCTACAAGCCACAGGCGATGTACCTGACACATTTCGGCCGGGTGACGGAGCTCGAGCGCCTGGCCGCGGATCTGCACGAGTGCGTCAATGCCTTTGTCGCCCTGGCACGCAAGCACGAGGACGACGCGGATCGCGGCGTGCGCATCCGCAAGGGGATGTTCGAGTACTTGAGTGAGCGCCTGGCGCGACACGGCTTCGAGGCGGACAACGCACGCCTGCATCAGCTGCTCGACATCGACATCGAGCTCAATACCCAGGGGCTCGAGGTGTGGCTCGATCGCGGCCCACCGTCGAGCCGCTGACACCATGAGTGCCCAAGCGCCTCAGGGTCCGTTCCGGGCATTCCGCATTCATGACGCGCACGGAAAGATCACCACTCGTTTCGAGCAGTTGACGCTCGACGACCTGTCCGCGGGCGATGTCGTCGTCAAGGTTCGTTACTCCAGCATCAACTATAAGGATGCGCTCGCGGCCACCGGGGCGGGGCGGATTCTGCGGAAGTATCCGCTGGTCGGCGGCATCGATCTCGCCGGCGAGGTGGTCAACTCGTCGGATTCGCGCTACCGGGCGGGCGACAAGGTGCTCGTCACCGGCTGCGGCCTGAGCGAGGCATACGATGGGGGATATGCCGAGTACGCCCGGCTCAAGGGCGACTCGGTCATCCCCATTCCCTCCGGGCTGGACGAATTCCAGGTGATGGCGCTCGGCACCGCCGGGTTTACGGCGGCGCTGGCTATTCATCGCATGGAGCACAACGGTCAGCAACCGGCCAAGGGACCGATCGTCGTCACTGGCGCCACCGGCGGTGTCGGCAGCGTTGCGATCGATCTCTTGAGCGGGCGCGGTTACGAGGTCGTCGCGGTGAGCGGCAAATCCGCAGCCGACGAGTACCTGCGCAAGCTTGGCGCGAAGCAGGTGCTACGCCGGCAGGAACTCGATCTCGGGTCACGGCCACTGGAAGCGGTCTGCTGGGCGGGTGCCATCGACAATGTGGGCGGCGCGGTCCTGACGTGGCTCACCCGCACGGTCGATTTCTGGGGCAACATCGCGAGCATCGGACTGACCGGCGGCGCGGAGCTCAATACGACGGTGATGCCGTTCATCCTGCGGGGCGTGAATCTGCTGGGCATCAATTCCTCCGCCACACCGCGCGAACTGCGACTGAAGGTCTGGGAACGCATCGGCAGCGATCTCAAGCCGCGGCACCTCGATCTGATCGCGACGCGCACGCTTCGGTTCGATGATTTGCCAGCGGCGTTCGGCGCCTACGTCGCCGGAGCAGTCACCGGGCGCGCCGTGGTGAAGATCGGCTGACGACGGGCGCTTCCGATACAATAGCGAGCCCTTTTTTCTGCGATGGTTCGTGACGGCGATGCCGCGCGCACCCCATGGCCTGAATGTCACAACAGCAGATCTCCCCCGGCCCCCGCCTCTGGGCAGCGCTCGATGCCGAACGTCCGCTCCAGGTGGTCGGCACCATCAATGCCTTCAATGCGTTGCTCGCTGAACAATGCGGGTATCGAGCCATCTACGTATCCGGTGCGGGCGTTGCCAACGCGTCCTTCGGATTACCGGACCTCGCTATCACCAGTCTCAACGATGTCTGCGAAGACGTCCGACGCATCACCTCGGCCACCGATCTGCCGCTGCTGGTCGATGCCGACACCGGTTGGGGAGCGGCATTCAACATCGCCCGCACCGTCCGCGATCTGGCGCGTGCCGGTGCCGCGGGCATGCACATCGAAGATCAGGTGCAGGCCAAGCGTTGTGGACATCGGCCGGGGAAGGCGCTCGTCGCATCCGGCGAAATGACCGACCGCATCAAGGCCGCTGTCGACGCACGTCTTGACGATAAGTTCGTGGTGATGGCGCGGACCGATGCGCACGCGGTGGAAGGTCAGCAGGCCGCCGTGGATCGTGCCCTGCGTTACGTTGACGCGGGCGCCGACATGATCTTTGCCGAGGCGTTGACGACGCTCGATGAATACCGCCAGTTCACACGCGCGGTTGCGGTGCCGGTGCTCGCCAACATCACCGAGTTCGGCAAGACCCCGCTCTTTACGACCCGCGAGCTGGCCGATGCTGGTGTGCGCCTGGCGCTCTACCCGCTGTCGGCATTTCGTGCGAGCGCGAAAGCGGCATTGGACGTCTATCGCTCGTTGCGCGAACGCGGCACGCAGAAAGACATCATCCACTCCATGCAGACGCGTGCCGAACTCTACGAAGTGCTGCGCTATCACGAGTACGAACGCAAGCTCGATGAGCTGTTTGCGAAAGAAGGGGACGATCGCGATGAGTGATGCGCCAGCAAGCGCTTTCAAGCCGAAAAAGTCCGTGGCGCTATCCGGAGTCCCGGCGGGCGACACCGCGCTCTGCACGGTCGGTCGCACGGGCAATGATCTGCAGTATCGCGGCTACGACATACTCGATACCGCCGCGGCGGCAGAGTTCGAGGAGATCGCCTATCTCCTGATCCACGGCAAGCTGCCCAATTGCGCCGAGCTTCTGGCCTATCGCGCGCGGCTCAAGGCATTTCGTGGGCTGCCACACGCCGTGCGCAGCGTGCTCGAGCAGCTGCCCGCTGCGAGCCATCCGATGGATGTCATGCGCACTGGTGTGTCGGCGCTCGGCTGCGTGCATCCAGAGGAGCCGGATCACAACATTGCGGGAGCACGGGACATTGCGGACAGGCTGATCGCATCGCTTGGATCGATGCTCTGCTACTGGTATCACTTCAGTCATTCGGGCCGGCGCATCGATGTCGAGACTGCGGATGATTCGATCGGTGGCCACTTCCTGCACCTGCTGCACGGCTCCACACCACCACCCTCGTGGGTGCGCGCCATGCACACGTCGCTCAACCTGTATGCCGAGCACGAGTTCAACGCCTCGACTTTTGCCGCGCGTGTCATCGCGGGAACCGGCGCTGACATCTACTCGTGCATCACAGGCGCGATCGGCGCGCTAAGCGGACCCAAGCATGGCGGCGCGAACGAAGTCGCATTCGAGATCCAGAAGCGCTACGACTCGCCGGACGAGGCGGAGGCGGATATTCGCCGGCGGCTCGAGAACAGGGAGGTCATCATCGGCTTCGGTCATCCGGTGTACACGATCGCCGATCCGCGCAACCAGGTGATCAAGGAAGTGGCGCGCGGGCTGTCGGCCGAGGCGGGCAACATGAAGATGTTCGCAATCGCCGAGCGCATCGAGGCGACGATGGCAGACGCCAAGCGGATGTTCCCGAACCTGGATTGGTTCTCCGCGGTGTCCTACCACATGCTGGGCGTGCCGACGACGATGTTCACACCGCTGTTCGTGATCTCGCGCACCACCGGATGGGGCGCACACGTGATCGAGCAGCGCATCGACGGCAAGATCATCCGGCCGAGCGCCAATTACGTCGGCCCCGAGCCGCGCAAGTTCATTCCCATCGACAAACGCTAGCGCGCCCTCACCCCGCTTCGCGACCCTCTCCCGCGGAGCGGGAGAGGGTGAGTCGAGGTTGCATGTCCACGCACGATGACAAGTCGGCCCGCCGTCCCGATCCCGATCAAGTCTTAAGCGATATCGCCGATTACGTTGCGAGCCACGAGATCAGGAGCGACGCGGCCTACGAGACCGCGCGGTATTGCCTGATGGACACGCTCGCCTGCGGATTCCAGGCGCTGAAGTACCCGGCGTGCACGAAACTCCTCGGTCCCGTCGTCCCCGGCGCAACCATGCCGGGCGGTGCGCGCGTTCCCGGAACGTCCTACGAGCTCGATCCGGTGCTGGCTGCTTTCAACATCGGCACGATGATCCGCTGGCTCGACTTCAACGACACGTGGCTGGCCGCCGAATGGGGTCATCCGTCCGACAACCTCGGTGGCATCCTGGCGGTAGCGGACTATCTCAGCCGCAAGGCGGCGGCCCAGGGCCGCAGGTCACTCATCGTGCGCGATGTGCTCACCGCGATGATCAAGGCCCACGAAATCCAGGGCGTGATAGCGCTCGAGAACAGTTTCAACCGCGTGGGACTCGATCACGTGCTGCTCGTGCGAGTGGCATCCACGGCCGTCGTGACCAAGTTGCTCGGCGGTACGCGCGAACAGATCATCAACGCGGTGTCGAATGCCTGGATCGATGGCGGTGCGCTTCGTACCTACAGGCATGCGCCGAACACCGGCTCACGCAAGAGCTGGGCTGCGGGCGACGCGACCAGCCGCGCGGTGCGACACGCGCTCATCGCGCTCACGGGAGAGATGGGATATCCCTCGGCGCTGTCGGCGAAAACCTGGGGCTTCTGGGAGGTGCTCTTCAAGGGCAAGCCATTCACGTTCCCGCAGCCGTATGGCAGTTACGTGATGGAGAACGTGCTGTTCAAGATCTCTTATCCCGCGGAGTTCCACGCGCAGACCGCCGTGGAGTGCGCGATGAAGCTGCACCCGCTCGTGAAGGACCGCCTCGACCAGGTCGAAAGGATCGTGATCGAGACGCAGGAGCCGGGCGTACGCATCATCGACAAGACCGGACCGCTCGCCAATCCCGCGGATCGCGATCACTGCATTCAATACATGGTGGCGGTCCCGCTCATCTTGGGGCGCCTCACAGCCGGCGACTACGAAGACGAAGTCGCCTCGGATCCGCGCGTCGATGCGCTGCGTGCGCGCATGACAGTGAATGAGAATCCCGACTTCACGCGTGACTACTACGCACCCGACAAACGCTACATCGGCAATGCGGTGCAGGTGTTCCTGAAAGACGGCACCGCGACCGAGCGGGTGCGGATCGACTATCCGATTGGCCATCGCAAGCGGCGCGCCGAGGGCATGCCGGTGCTGGTGAGGAAATTCGAATCGAGCGTGGCCGCGCACTTTGCGCCCAGGCAGACCGAGCGCATCCAGCAGGCGTTCGCAGACTCGCGCAAGCTCGATCGCCTGCCCGTAAACGAGCTGATGGCATTCCTGGTGAAGAACTGAACGCTCAAGGCGCGACTGACGGTGACGACCTTCGCCTGCGGCTCGTGAGCGGCGCGCAGGAACTTGGGATTGCGCTCACCCTTAAGCAATGCGATCAGCTGCTGACACTGCTGGCCGAGCTGCAGGACTGGAACAGTCGCTTCAACCTGACGGCAATCCGCGACCCCGGGGAGGCGGTCGTCAAGCACCTGCTCGACTCGTTGAGCATCCATCGCCACCTGCAGGGCCGAAGCGTCGCCGATGTCGGCACTGGGGCCGGGTTTCCCGGGTTGCCGCTGGCCATCGTCGACCCGGATCGCCAGTTCGCGCTGATCGAGGCAACCACAAAGAAGGCTAAGTTCGTCGAGCATGTAGTGGCTCGCCTCGAACTCACCAACGTCACCGTCATCAATTCGAGGTCCGAACGCTATCGGCCAACAACACGCTTCGACTGCGTAATTGCGCGAGCGCTCGGAAACCTGTCGGAGTTCGTACGCGTCGCGGGACATCTGTGTGCGCCGCGAGGAAGGTTGCTGGCAATGAAAGGGAAGTCCCCAAGGGCGGAAATCGACGACCTGCCACAGGGCTGGCAACTGGTCGCGTTGCATCGGCTACGCGTCCCAGGTCTCGACGCCGAGCGGCACTTAGTCGAGCTCGAACGCTCAGCGTCGCGTCGCTGACCAAGGGCCACGATGGGACGAATAGCAATCACCGGCGCCAGCCGGTAGGCTCGGTTCTTCCATGAAGCGCGTCATCGCAATCGCCAACCAGAAGGGCGGCGTCGGCAAGACCACCACCGCCGTCAATCTCGCTGCGTCCCTCGCGGCGACCAAGCGTGACGTCCTGCTCGTCGACGTCGACCCGCAGGGCAACGCCACCATGGGCGCGGGAGTGGACAAGCGCACCGTGACCAAGACCTCTGCGGGCGTGCTGCTGGGGGAATACGAAGCCGCCGCGACGCTGATACGCGTCGATCCGGGTGGCTTCACGCTGATGCCCGGCAACGACGAGCTCACCGCGGCCGAAGTGCGCCTCCTGACCGTGCTTGCCGGCCGTGAAATGCGCCTGCGCAATGCCTTGCGCCCGATCAAGGGCCTGTTCGACGTCATCCTCATCGACTGTCCACCGGCGCTCAACATGCTCACTGTCAATGCGCTCGTCGCCGCGGACAGCGTGCTGGTACCGATGCAGTGCGAGTATTACGCACTCGAAGGTTTGTCGGCCCTCGTGAGCACGATCGAGCAGATCCGCGAAAGCATCAATCCGGACCTCGAGATCGAGGGAATCCTGCGCACCATGTTCGACCCACGTAATAACCTCTCCAACGAGGTCGCCGCACAGCTCATCCAGCATTTCGGCGACAAGGTGTTTCGCACCGTCATCCCGCGCAATGTGCGGCTCGCCGAGGCGCCGAGCTTCGGCAAACCGGCGCTGTTTCACGACAAGGATTCACGCGGCGCGCTCGCCTATCTCGCGCTCGCCGGCGAGATGCTGCGCAAGGAAGATGACGATAAACTCACGAGCCATGGCGGCTAAGAAGACGGGACTCGGTCGCGGGCTCGAGGCCCTGTTGGGCCAGGCGCCCGCACGCGCGCCGGCCGCGAGCGAGGAGCTGGCCCGGATCCCGCTCGATCTGCTGCAGAAAGGACGCTACCAGCCACGCATCGACATGCGGCCGGAGACGCTGCAGGAGCTCGCCGATTCGATCAAGGCGCAAGGGGTCGTGCAGCCGATCGTGGTGCGGCCCCTTGAGCCTGCCGGTCCAGCCGGTGCGCAGCGTTACGAGATCATTGCGGGAGAACGCCGCTGGCGAGCTGCGCAGATGGCGGGCCTCGATCGGATCCCCGCCGTCATTCGTCGCGTCCCCGATGAATCCGCGGTGGCAATGTCCCTCATCGAGAACATCCAGCGCGAGAACCTGAATCCATTGGAGGAGGCACGCGCGCTCGAGCAGCTGGTGGGCGAGTTCAAGATGACTCACCAGGCCGCGGCCGAGGCGGTGGGCCGCTCGCGGGTCGCTGTCAGCAACCTGCTCAGGCTCCTCGAGCTGGGCGATGAAGTGAAGGAGCTGGTTGAGAAGCGCGAGCTCGAGATGGGGCACGCGCGCGCGCTGCTTGCCCTGCAGGCGCGCAAACAACAGACCGAGGTGGCGCGGCTGGTCGCGAAGAAGGGACTTTCGGTCCGCGAGACCGAGGCGCTGGTGCGACGCCTGACCGCCCGCTCCGAATCGACAACCGGCGATGGCGGGCGCGGCGTCGTCGATCCCAATATCCGCAAGCTCCAGGACGATCTTACCGATCGGTTGGGCGCGAAGGTCACCCTACAACACAACGCCCGCGGCAGCGGCAAGCTCATTGTCAGCTATCACAGCCTGGATGAGCTCGACGGAATTCTCGAGCGCATTCGCTAAAGCCTTAGCCCTTGATTTACGGCGCAATTCGCGCCGTTTTTTGGTTGAAGCACTGCACCAGAGGCCCTATAATGCGCGGCCTTTTTCGCGGCGGGAGCGCTGTGAGCACCGAGGACGTAAGAGGCGCCCGGCGTGCCGCAATGAATCTTGTGCTCGCGCAGTTCGCCGCCACATTGATCATCGCGGTGTCGTTCTTGATCGGGTCGAGCGCACAGGCGTGCGCGTCGGCCCTGATCGGTGGCGGCATCGGCGTGGCGGCGAGCCTCGCGATGGCGATGATCATGTTTCGCAGCGCCAGCGGCGCGGATCCGAAACGGATCCTGCGCAGCGCGTATCGGGGCGAGGTGGTGAAGCTGGCGCTGACCGTGCTGCTCATCGTCGCCGCGTTGAAGTTTGTGGAGCTCGCGGTGTTGCCTTTCTTCGTGGCTTACTCCGCGACGTTCCTCGTGTACTGGATCGCGTTAGTGAAGTCGCCGACTGTCTGAAATCACGTACATCATGGCTGCCGAACAACCCGCAACCGTCAACGAGTACATCGTCCATCACCTGACGAACCTGACTCACAAGACGGGCGAAGGCGGGTTCTACGCACTTCACGTCGACAGCATCTTCTTTGCGGTACTCCTTGCCGTGGTGTTCGGCGGCAGCTTCTGGTTTGCGGCGCGCACCGCGACCGCGGGTGTGCCGGGCAAGTTCCAGAACTTCGTCGAACTACTTGTGGAGACGGTTGACACCCAGGTCAAAGACACTTTTCACGGCACCAGCCGCCTGATTGCCCCACTCGCGCTGACGATCTTTTGCTGGGTGTTGCTGTTCAACTCCATGGACCTCCTGCCAGTTGACCTGCTGCCCTGGCTCGCAGGAAAGGCAGGCGTGCACAACCTCAAGGTCGTGCCGAGCACCGATCTCAACATAACCTTCGGCATGTCGATCACGGTTTTCCTGCTGGTGATGTTCTACAGCATCAAGATCAAGGGGGCCGGCGGCTTCGCCAAGGAGCTGCTGCTGCAGCCTTTCGGTGTGTGGGGCATGCCGGCCAACCTGCTGCTCAACCTGATCGAACACGTCGCGCGCCCCGTATCGCTGGCGCTGCGACTGTTCGGCAATATGTACGCGGGCGAGATGATCTTTCTGCTGATCGCACTGTTCACCATCGGCAAGGGAGTGGAAGGCCTGTTGACGCTCGGCGGAATCGGGGGCTTCGTCCTGCAGAGCGCGCTCGGGTTTGTGTGGGCGGCGTTCCACGTTCTCATCATCACGCTGCAGGCATTCATCTTCATGATGCTCACGATCGTGTATCTGAGCATGGCGCACGAAGAACACTGAGAATTTACGCTAACGGTTTTGCGGAGGAGAAGTCATGGAAATTGCCAATCTGATCGCTAACGTCCAGGGGATGACGGCGCTCGCCGTCGGCATCGTGTTCGGCATGGGCGCGCTCGGAACCGCCATCGGTTTCGGCCTGCTCGGCGGGAAGTTTCTCGAGGGTGCCGCGCGGCAGCCAGAGATGGTGCCGATGCTGCAGGTCAAGATGTTCATCGTCGCCGGCCTGCTCGACGCCGTGGCGATGATCGGCATCGGCTTCGCGCTGTTCTTCACCTTCGCGAATCCGTTTCTCGCGGCGGTAAAGGCGGCGGCCGGCGGCGGCTGAGCGTCACCCAGCAAGCAAGACTACCGTCGGAGGGAATGAGCCGTGAACATCAACCTCACCCTCATCGTCCAGATGTTCGTGTTCGCTCTGCTCATCTGGTTCACGATGAAAGTTGTCTGGCCGCTAATCCTGGGCCCCATGGACGAGCGTGCCAAGCGCATCGCCGATGGTCTCGCCGCCGCCGACAAGGGTCAGAAGGACCTGGCGCAGGCGAAGTCGCGCTCCGATGACATCATCCGCGAAGCGCGCGTCAAGGCGGTGCAGATCGTGGACCAGGCTCAGCATCGCGCCAATGAGCTCATCGATCAGGCGAAAACGACCGCGATCTCAGAGGGCGAACGGCTGGTCGCCGCGGCTCAGCAACAGATCGAGCTGGAGTCGAACCGTGCGCGCGAAAGTCTGCGCAAGGACGTCGCGGCACTCGCCGTTACCGGCGCATCGCGGCTGCTCGAGCGCGAAGTCGATGCAAAGGCGCACGCCGAGCTGCTCAACAAGCTCGCCGCGCAGATCTGACGCCCATGGCCGAGAAGAGCACTATCGCCCGCCCGTACGCCAAGGCGCTGTTCGAGCTTGCGCTCGGACAGACGAAGCTCGACACGTGGTCGGAAGCACTGGCGCTGGCGGCCGCCGTGGTTGCCGACGAGCGCGTAAAGAAGTTGCTCACGAGTCCGCGCGTCACGATCGAGCAGCTGGCAGATCTCGTCATCGGTATCGTCGGCAAGAAGCTTGACGACGAAGGACACAATTTCATCCGCGTGCTCGCTGCCAATCGCCGTCTCGGCTTCCTCCCCGAAATCGCGGCGATCTACGAGAAGCTCAAGGCCGCCGAGGAGAATACCGTCGAGGTGACGGTGACTTCGGCCGTGCCGCTCGACAAGGAACAGCAGCGGAAGTTTTCCCAGGCGATGAGCGCGCGCCTGAAACGCGATGTCCGGCTGCATTGTGAAGTGGATGCGACGCTGCTCGGTGGCGCCGTGCTGCGTGCCGACGACCTGGTGATCGACGGCTCACTGCGTGGCCAGCTCGAACGGCTGAACGCGGAGCTCACTGGTTAGAGATAACTGAGGACGACAGACATGTCCATCAAGGCATCCGAGATCAGCGATCTCATCAAGGCGCGCATCGAAAAGTTCCAGTCGGTGACCGAGGCGCGCAACGTCGGTACGGTCATTACCGTCACTGACGGCATTTGCCGGCTGCACGGCCTGGCCGACGCGCGTTACGGCGAGATGCTGGAATTTCCCGGAAATACCTTCGGGTTGGCACTCAACCTCGAGCAGGATTCCGTGGGCTCGGTCGTGCTCGGTGAATACAAGCACATCAGCGAGGGCGACACGGTCAAGACCACTGGACGGATTCTCGAGGTTCCGACCGGCCCCGAGCTGCTCGGCCGCGTGGTCGATTCGCTTGGGATACCGCTCGACGGCAAGGGACCGGTCAAGACTTCGCGTACGGCACCGATCGAGCGCGTGGCGCCCGGCGTCATGTTCCGCAAGTCGGTGTCCCAGCCGGTACAGACGGGCTACAAGGCCATCGACTCGATGGTGCCGATTGGCCGCGGGCAGCGCGAGCTGATCATCGGCGATCGCCAGACTGGCAAGACCGCGCTTGCGGTCGACACGATCATCAA
>Ga0209109_10000041_pt1 | contig 46907 bp, 43 predicted proteins | sample Rifsed10ft2_FD_184004 | JGI IMG/M metagenome (GOLD analysis project Ga0209109, IMG submission 184004) | Soil microbial communities from Rifle, Colorado, USA - sediment 10ft 2 (version 2) | ecosystem: Environmental > Terrestrial > Deep subsurface > Rock core/Sediment | place: Rifle, Colorado... | reverse complement strand
GCCTGGTCGACTGCCGGAATTCTCGGCCCGGTACTGGTGAACTATATCCGGGAATTTCAGCTTGATGCAGGTGTCCCGGCCAGACAAGCTTATAACACGACCATGTATATCCTGGCCGGGTTGCTGGTGCTGGGATTCCTGTGCAATCTGCTGGTAAGGCCCGTGGCTGAAAAACACTATATGTCCGAAGCCGATCTGGAAAAGGAACGTAAACTCGCCCATGAAAAGCTGGCGCAGAAGGGTCCCTTGTCCTGGCATGCCAATCCTGCAAGTCTGCCTCTGGTGGTAATTTTCTGGACCCTGGTCGGTATCCCGCTGTCATGGGGCATCTGGCAGACGTTGAAGAGCGCCGCCAAACTGTTCATATAAGCAGGGACTACAGAGTTACCAGTTCTTGTAAGGATGCTCAACCAGGCAGACATTGTAGTAACGTGGATCACCCGAAACTTCTGCACCTAACCAATCTGGATTACTGAATGGTTCGTCAACTGATTTGAGTTCGATTTCGGCCACGACCAGTCCCTCATTATCTCCGGAGAAGACGTCAACCTCCCACAGATGATTGTGATGTTGTATATGATAGCGTGTTTTTTCGAGCAGAGGTTTGTTGCACAGGTTTTCCAGCATCTCTTTTGCATCTTGGAAAGGGATGGGGTATTCATATTCGGTCCGGGTTATACCGAGTGTGGCACTTTTGATATTCAGGCTGGCCTCCGCACCTGACACACGGACACGTATAGAACAGGATTTATTTGTGGTGAAATAACCCTGAATGTAATGAATGCTGTCTGTTACATCATTACGCCAGTTATCGTTAACAACTAAAAATTTTCTTTCTATTTCCTTTGCCATAACAGTATCGTAGCCTGTAAAAAATCATTCGTGAATAAAAATCTCTGATGCAATTATTCCCGCAAGGTCACAGCAGTCTGGTTTTTAACCGCCGCATGTCGGTCATGTTTCTGCTCGCATTTTCATCCGGGCTACCGTTGTCGCTTTCAACCAGTACCTTGCAGGCATGGATGGCGAGCATAGATATCGATATCAAGACCATCGGCCTGTTTACATTGGTACAGATACCGTATGTATTGAAATTTCTCTGGGCGCCCCTGATGGATCGTTATTCTCTTCCGGGTTTTGACCGGCGCCGCGGCTGGATATTCTTTTCTCAATGCCTTTTGATCACGGTGATTATTCTGATGGCATTTTCAGATCCCAGGGAGAGTATCCACATCATGGGCATTCTGGCTCTGGTCATTGCCTTTCTGTCTGCGTCACAGGATGTTGCCTTTGATGCGTACCGTGCCGATATGTTAACTGAGAAAGAACGCGGGATGGGTGCCGGTATATCTGTCACGGCTTACCGGATAGCGTTGATTGTATCGGGTGCCGGGGTATTGATTATGGCCGATCATATCGGCTGGCAGGCAGCATTCCTGATTATTTCGCTGTTGTTTGTGTTTGGCATGATCGGCGTATATCTGGGGCCGGATATCGGCAAGGAAGTGAAACCTCCTGCTACCCTGGACGAGGCTGTGATTCAACCTTTCATGGAGTTTTTACGGCGTGATTCAGCGTGGTTGTTCCTGTTGCTTATCGTGCTGTATAAACTGGGTGATGCATTCGCCGGTACACTCACAACAGTTTTTCTTATATCCGGTATGGATTTCAGTGTGTCGGATGTGGGTGTAATTAATAAGTTTATCGGTCTGGTCATGACCATCATGGGCGCCTTGCTGGGTGGTGTCCTGATGTTCCGGATTGGACTTTTTTATGCCTTGTTGTGGTTTGGATTACTACAGGCGTTGACCAATCTGGGGTTTATGGTGCTGGCCTGGTATGGCAAGAGTTATTCAGGTGCAGTGATGATCATCGGCATGGAGAATTTTGCCGGTGGCATGGGGACTGCTGCATTTGTGGCCTTGCTGATGGCATTATGTAATCACCGCTATACCGCCACGCAGTTTGCATTATTATCGGCACTGGCTGCGATTGGCCGTGTATTTGTTGGCCCGCCTGCCGGGCATCTTATCGCCTGGGTTGGCTGGACTCAGTTCTTTTTTCTGACCTTCCTGGTGGCGTTGCCGGGGCTTGTTTTGTTACAGAAATTAAAACCGGAATTCATGCAGCTTGATCACGCCCTCAAGCGATAATATCTCCCCTCAGGTCTTCGGAGATATTATCGCCTAGCGCCTTTTACCGGCGCCGGCAAAACTTCTTTGGGACATTTGCCTTTGTTGCATGCCATAGCCGTAATTCTGATTTAAAGATCTCCGCTCTCCAACACGCATGCTTGTCGTTTCGGTGGAGGGTTCCCTTTCCCTGGCAACAGGACGTGCCTGCTGGCCGTCCTGTTGGTTTCGTGCTGATACGATTTGTTCCTGCCGGAATGAGCTTCTATTGCCTGGCCTTTCTATATTGCTGCGAACAGGTTGTTGCCGGGCAACCTGTCTTTGGATGTTTTGATTGCTGCGCACAGTCACAGCGGGTGGCTGGCGAAATGAACCGTTGCCCGGGCTGTCCAAATTTCTGCGAACGGGTTGTTGCTGATAAGTCTGCCTTGCCTGTGTTGGCGGTGCTATCACTCTTTTATTTATTGTGGTTACCCGGGTCTGGGCGCGACGGTCACTATGTTGATTAATGGCCTGTCTCTGTTGAATTGGCCTGTTGGAGCTTTCCATTTCCGTTGGTGACGGCTTCCTGTCCCGATTGATCAGGCGGTCTATCCTTGCATTATTGGCGTTACGTTCTGACTGACTTGATTGTTCAGTCCGTTGATTCCGGATGTTGCCGCGCTCCATGTCCTGTCTGTTCTGTCGTCGTTGCAGGACAGACCGTGGATCAGTGGCTGCGAGTGTTTGCTGTTCGCTCCTTGAAGGTCTGACAGCAGGCCGTCCTGTTCTTTGATTGACCGGTCTTTGTTGCAATAAGGTCCTTTGTTTTACCAATTCCACGCTTCTTTGCTGCGTGTTGTTAGTTTCTATAACAGTTGCAGTTTTAATATCACGGTTGCCTGATCTCTGTAGCACATCCCGCTTGTTTCCCGGGGAATATTTTTTATATGACCCGGCATACTGTTGTTTATTGCCGTGACCATAGAAATGATCATAGTGATGATCATGTTGATACTTGTAATATTTAAGCGGGTAATAGGAATAATAACTGTTGTACGGATAATAACCGTAGATATAGGAATATGGATATATTACGCGATACGTGTACCAATATGGTTGATACGCATAGGGATTGTAATATGGGAAAACCGGCCGGTAATAGACTACAGGAGTATAATAGTAGGGGAAAACCGGGTAATAATAGCTTGTATAACCGAAGAAAAATGGTGAGGGTATACTGTAATAATAGGCAGGTGAGTAAATATATCTGTAGGGGCTGGCATAATGACCATGGCTGCTGTAACCGAAGTTGATGGAAAAAAAGGAATCGCCGGCCTTTGCGGTTGTGGAGGCCAGTAATAGTGAAATACCGTAAACCAGGACAGCAATACTATTCGGGCGCATTTTCATGCTCGTCCCCTCATATCATTCAAGATAAGCTTATAGACTACATAAATTGACTATGGTTGCCGGGAAAAATTCCCATCGTGTGGAAATTGAATATTGCACCCAGTGCCGGTTCATCCTCCGGGCAGGCTGGATGGCACAGGAATTATTAATGACCTTTGCAGGAGAACTGGGTGAGGTCGCCCTGATCCCGGGGCAGGGCGGGATCTTCGAAATCAGGCTGAATGGAAAGTTATTGTTTTCCAGGAAGGCTGCCGGCAGATTCCCTGAATCCAAAGAGATAAAACAACTGGTGCGGGATGTGATTGCGCCCGGGAAAGATTTAGGGCATAGCGACAATAAAAGTGATTAGTGAATGGTGATTATGTACAGGAAGTACGGTATGCCGCGGGCGCAAGGATGCGCAGGAGCGGCGGGTGATTAATGATTGGTGTGTTTGTTACAAATCACTATTCACCAATTACCAATCACCAGTTTATTCTTCTCGTACCAACCTTATTCCAATATGGTCATAACCCGAGTTGGATTTGAACTTGTCCCGCTTGGCTGTGCGTATGGATTGTTGTGGACTGATGTATGATCCGCCACGTGCTGCGCGCATGGTGCAATCACCCCCTTCCCAAATACTGCCGTCACCTGGCGCATCATTGTAGTTCTCATGCCAGCAGTCATGTACCCATTCGGCAACATTACCCGCTGTATCGTAGATGCCAAACTGGTTAGGCTGAAAACTGCCTATCTTGGTGGGTTTGCGTGGATCAAACTGGCTTTCACAGGTAAAACAATGGGCCTTGCCAACCTCTTCATTGAAACCCCACCAGAAGGTGCTTTTCTTTCCACCTGAAGCTGCATATTCCCATTCCGCCTCGCTGGGCAGACGGTACTTTTTGCCCGTTTCTTCAGCTAACCATTTGGCATAGTTATAGGCATCATCCCAACTGATGAAGATAACCGGGGTGGTGGCGCGATCCATATACATGTTATCCGGGATTTTTCTCCCCGTCGATTTGGCAAATTTGTCATATTCGCTGAAGGTGATTTCATATTTACTGATGGCAAATTTCTTTATCTTCACAGAATGCCGTGGCCGTTCTTCGGCATTGGTAGAGCTGCTTGGGCTACCCATTTCAAATGATCCAGCCGGCATCCACACCATCTCAGGCCCGCTACCACCACTCTTCAAGGCATCGGTAAACGCTTTTTCCTCCTTCGTAACAACTGTGGCTTCCGGTACAGGTGCGGGTTCTGGTTCCGGTTCTGTGACAGGTTCTTCTGCGGTCACTGCAGGCTCTGGTTCTGCTGCTGCAGGTTCGATTTCTTCAACGGAGGGTTCTTCAGTAACCTCTTCCGGTTCAACTTCGGTTGCAATTTCTTCCTCAGGTTCGGCAGGAGTAATACTTGTGGTATCCGGTTCAAGGGTTGTAGTTGGCGCTTTTTCTTTGCCCCACATGAAGAAGCCGCCGATTCCAACTGCGATGATGACTGCAGCGGCAATGCCAATCATCAGGCCCGTATTTTTTTTGGGTCCTGTTTTGTCATCTTTGGGAGTAACAACCGGCTCTGGAGGGACAGGAGGTTCCGGTACTGATTCGGCATCGAGTTCAGGCAGTTCAATCTCGTCCGGCTCTTCGGCGCTATCCTCTGTCAATTCAACAGTTTTTTCCAGTTTGCTTGCAGCTGCTCTCTCGTTACCCCGAGTATCAGTAATGTCCTCATCATCAACTTCTTCTTCGGTTTTGGCAGCGGCGCTGGCCTGGATAGCCTTATCAATAATATTGATGATCAGGACAGTAGTGTTGTCCTGTTTTGGCGACTCTGCTTCTTCTACTGCATTCAGCAATGCGTCAACACATTCCTTGGGGGATTCTGACCAATCGCTGTACTGGATGATTTTGCCGTCACTGAGTGTGTCCATTCCGTCACTGCAAATGATTATCCTGTCCCCGTGCTTTAATTGCAGAGGTGAAGTGGGGCAATCGATATCTGCTATATCCACACCCGTTATGGCGCTCATCAGCATATTCCTGGCCAGACCAGGTTCCGGTTCAACCGGTGTGCCAGCCTTGGACATGGCATCCAGGAAACCACCATAACTGTGATCGGCATTAATCTTGTTCAACTCTCGATTGCGCACGAGATAGAGGTGGCTGTCACCCACACTGGCCCACCAGATATTGTTGCCCTGCAATAATGCCGCCACCATGGTACATCCCATACCATCCAGTGCAGGCGTTTCCTTGATTGTTTCAGCGATAGAATGGTTGGCCTTTAATACGGCGCCATTGAGGACTTCGTGTACGTGGTCGGCAGGGTAATGACTGGAAACATACTTATTGAATGCCTGTACCGCCATGTTGCTGGCCACATTTCCGGCGGCATGGCCACCCATGCCATCAGCCACGACAACAAGAGCTGCGTTTCCAGCCAAATGGGTGATCAGAAAGGCATCTTCCTGATAGTCACGTGCCCCGTCAATCTGGCCACCGGCAATTTCGAAACTCAGGGTCATTAATTCTAATTATTTCACAGGGTTATTTGAGTAGAATGGCCTATTGCAACGATTAAAAGTATCTTATCCTCGAACTTATGAGAAGGACATTAAATCCTCATTACAATAATAAACTTATCCTACCAGTCTCCGTATATTTTACAAAGTAAATTGTTGATTATGGGATGAAAATCAAATTTTGGAAGCGGGTTAATGATGGTGACAGATAAATCCAAACAGGAAATTACCGGGTGATGCCAAGCGATTTGAAACGACTGCGGCGACGGCCCGGTAAAATTGATAGATCGGAAAAAGCCAAATCAGAGCAGACCACAGGAACACCTGCGGTGACTTTCGCCATGGATCTGCCGATTCATGCAAAACTGGATGACATCCGGGCGGCCCTCATCCAGCATCAGGTGTTGGTAGTCTCCGGTGAAACCGGATCAGGAAAAACCACACAAATACCCAAATTATGTCTGGCCATGGGCAGGGGAAAAGATGGCCAGATCGGCCATACCCAGCCCCGGCGTATTGCAGCAAGGGCAGTAGCCAACAGGATAGCCGAGGAATTAAAAGTGCCGCTGGGTGATGTGGTTGGCTTCAAGATCCGGCATACCGATACGACGTCTGATAATACCCGCATCAAACTGATGACGGATGGCATTTTACTGGCTGAACTGCAACGTGACCGGCATTTACGAAAATATGACACGTTGATCATTGATGAAGCCCACGAACGCAGTCTGAATATTGATTTTATCCTGGGTTATCTGAAACAACTCCTGCCCATGCGGCCGGATCTGAAATTGATCGTTACCTCTGCGACAATCGATGTGGAACGGTTTTCTGAATATTTTGATCAGGCCCCCGTGATTGAAGTTTCCGGGCGCACTTATCCGGTTGAAGTCCGTTACCGGACGGTTGAACAAGCGGTAGATGATGAACGTGATGATGATGCGGAATTATCTGCCTTGCTTGCAGCCGTTTGCGAACTTTCACAGGACGGCCATGGCGATATGTTGATCTTTCTGGAAGGCGAGAGAGAGATTCATGAGACGGCCCGGTTTCTGGAAAAGCAGAAACCCGGAAATACCGATATCCTGCCGCTGTATTCACGTCTGAGCAGTGCCAGACAGGCAAAGATATTTGCACCACACAAACGCCACCGCATTATTCTCGCTACCAACGTTGCCGAGACTTCACTCACCATACCGGGAATACGCTATGTGATCGATCGCGGGTATGCACGGATCAGCCGTTACAGCCGGCGCAGCAAGGTACAGCAATTACCGGTGGAAAAAATATCACGGGCCTCCGCAGAGCAACGCAAGGGACGTTGCGGACGCGTCGCCGACGGGATCTGCATACGGCTTTATTCCGAAGAAGATTACGCAACACGTCCTGAATTTACCGATCCGGAAATATTACGCACCAACCTGGCATCAGTAATCTTGCAGATGAAGGCCCTCAATCTTCCGGATATCCGGGATTTCCCGTTTATCAATCAACCTGATCCACGTTTCATCAATGATGGGTTAAGGTTATTAATCGAACTCAAGGCGATTAATGCGGACGGCCTTCTGGCCCGGACCGGCAAACAACTCGCGCGTCTGCCACTGGACCCGAGGCTGGGTTGCATGTTACTGGCTGCCAATGCACTGGGTTGTGTCAGTGAAATATTGATCATTGTCAGTGCCTTGAGTGCACAGGACCCGAGGGAACGTCCACCGGATGCACAGGAAAAGGCCGATGCGGCCCATGAACAGTTCAGGGATGAACGTTCTGACTTCATAATGTTTTTAAACATCTGGCGGTTTTATCACGAGCATGTAAAACAGCTGAGCCGGAACCAGTTACATAAACTATGCCAGCAGAATTTTCTTTCCTATGTCCGTATCCGGGAATGGAAAGAAGTGCACAAACAATTGATCGTGTTACTGGCGGAACTGGATATCCGCGCAAACTCACAACCGGCAGATTACGATGCGATACATAGCGCATTATTACCAGGCCTGCTGAGTCATGTCGCGGTCAAAACAGACGAAAAGGAATATACCGGCGCCCGCGGTATCAAATTGCATATCTTCCCGGGTTCTAGCCAGTTTTCCAAATTACCTAAATGGATAGTGGCAGCAGAACTTGTAGAGACATCGCGGCTTTATGCCAGGACAGTAGCAGCCATCAATCCGCAATGGCTGATCAAACCTGCCGCACACCTGTTGCAAAGGGAATATTTTGAACCACACTGGGACAGCAAAATACAACAGGTCATGGGTTATGAACGAGTCACACTGTTTGGATTATTACTGATTGCCAGTCAGAAAATAAATTACGGCAAGGTGAATCCCCGTGAGGCCCGGGCCATTTTTATCCGTCATGCACTGGTGGAAAATAATTTTCACACCAGGGCCGTGTTTCTCAAACATAACCAGAAGATTATCGAAGAAATTAAACTGCTGGAACAGAAGTCACGTCGCCTTGATATCTACAATGAAGAGGCGCTTTATGATTTTTATGATAAAAATATTCCGGAAAATATTTCCAATGGACCGGCATTTGAACAATGGTATACCACCGCTTCAAAAGAGCATGAAAATCTGTTGTGCGTTGATAAACAGGACATCATTTACCACGAGGCCGAAAGCGTCACTGCAGAGAGATTTCCGGACACATTGGAGATCAACCGGAATCCATTACCGCTGAATTACAAATTCAGTCCGGGTGAAATTGACGATGGCGTCAATATCGATATTCCGTTATTGATGCTAAATCAGATCAGTAATGATCAACTGGAAGGACTGGTGCCCGGCATGCTCGAAGAAAAAATAACAGTCATGCTGCGGGCATTACCCAAAAATATCCGGCGTAATCTCGTGCCTGTCCCGGAGACGGCCAGGGAATGTGCCGCAACCATAAAGACAGGCGACAAGGGTCTTGCGGTAAATCTTGCTGAGTATCTTTTTCGCAGCCGCGGCATTCAGGTTCCGGCCGAAGCCTGGCAGGTTGCCAGCATCCCGGATCATCTGCGGTTTAATATCCGGGTTATGGATGGAGATAATCATGTGCTGGCACAAGGCCGTGATCTGGACAAACTCAAAAACAGGTTTTCCAAACAACTGCAGAGCCGCTTCAGTGTCATTTCATCAACCGGATTGAACCGCGAAGGGATAACCCGCTGGGATTTCGATGATCTGCCCGCAGAGATAGAAATCAAAATCAATAACATGCCGGTAACAGCCTATCCGGCCCTGGTGGACAGGCAGGATTCCGTAACTATTTGTTCTTTTGATACAAAAGAGAAAGCACAGTTGAACATGCAGGCAGGACTAAAACGGCTGTTCATGCTGGAACTGGCCAGGGACTTCAATTATATGAAGAAAAACCTGCCCCGTATCGGCGAGATGTGTCTGTATTACTCTGCGATGGGGCAGGTTGAGGATTTGAAAAATGACCTGTTGAATCTGGTTGCAACCGAGGTGTTCATTACGGATGAACAAGATATCAGAACACGTCAGTCATTTGATCACCGCAAAGTTCAGGGCAGTAAAGTGTTGTTAACCGAGGCTAACAATATTTGCCTCCTCGTCAGCAACATCTTGAAAAGCCATAATGAAATCAATCTCGGGATCAGTGACAAATCACTCACGGCGATGACCAATTCGATTGATGACATTAAACAGCATCTGGCCAGCCTGGTTTTCCCGGGGTTTCTGCAAAAAGTACCGCTGACATTATTGAAACATTATCCGCGTTATCTTGATGCAGTTAAAAAACGCCTGGAAAAATTGGCCTATGTATCACACAAAGATGAGATACAATTAAATAAATTAAAACCTTACTGGGCGGTATATATCCAGATCGAGGAATTAAACAGGACATCAGATAATATCTGTCCGGGTCTGGATGCATTCAGGTTTATGCTTGAGGAATACAGGGTATCGCTATTTGCCCAGGAACTGGGTACGGCAATATCTATATCTCCGGAACGGTTGCAGCGTCAGCTTGATTCGATAAGAAATATATCGGGCAGTGTCTTAATCAAGAAAGCTGGAAAAAATGCTTGATATCTGGACTAGCCATGATTGAAGAGGCATCAATAGAATATTCCATGTTCCTGATTTTTACCGGGGCGGCCATACTGGCAACGATGGCTTTGTATGCCCGACAGGCGATGATCGTGGGATATATATTGCTGGGCATCTTGCTGGGTCCGTGGGGGTTGTCACTGATTGATGACCCTGAACTTATCAAGGACATTTCCAATATTGGTATTATTTTTCTGCTTTATTTACTGGGTCTGGATCTTCTGCCGCAACAATTATGGCAGATGCTGGGCGAAGCGTTGAAGATCACACTGCTGAGTTCCCTGGCCTTCTGGATAATCGGTTATGGTACAGGTTATTTATTCGGGTATCCCGTACTGGATTCAGTATTAATCGGCACAGTGCTGATGTTTTCCAGCACTATCATTGGACTCAAGCTCTTGCCGACAACGATTTTACATCATCGACATACCGGCCAGATCATCATCAGTGTATTGTTGATACAGGATTTGATTGCTATTGTTGTGCTGTTACTGTTACAGGGATATGGCAAGGGCAATAATCTGATGCTGGATATATTATTGCAACTGGTTTCCTTACCAATACTGATTGCGATAGCCTGGTTGCTGGAGCGTTTTATTTTGATCAAACTGATACAGAAATTTGATCAGATACATGAATATATATTCCTGCTGGCCATTGCCTGGTGCATGGGTATTGCAGAGTTGGCCACTATCATGGGTTTATCACATGAAATCGGTGCCTTCATTGCCGGTGTAACCCTGGCCTCCAGCCCGATTGCCCTGTTTATAACGGAGCGACTTAAACCACTGCGCGATTTTTTTCTGATTATTTTCTTTTTTTCTCTCGGTGCCAGTTTCAATATATTTACAATCGGAGGTATTATTATTCCGGCGCTTGTACTGGCGCTGTTGGTCATTGTGCTGAAACCGGTGATATTCAGCAGGTTGTTGAATATGGCGGGTGAAAAGATAAATGTATCAAGAGAAGTCGGTTACAGGCTGGGGCAGGCGAGTGAGTTTTCATTACTGATCACAGTGCTTGCAGTGCAATCCGGATTTATAGGCGAGGTGACATCAAATCTTATACAACTCACCACGCTGCTCACATTTATCATTTCTTCCTATATTATAGTATTGAATTATCCAACGCCCATTGCCGTGGCTGACAACCTCAGGAGAGACTGAAGTCAATGAGAAATACATATATTGTTCTGATTGTCACCACATTGGGTTTTTCATTATTCCTGCTGGGCGATTATCTGGCCTGGTTCGGGACCAGCAAAATAACAGTGCTGGACTATGTTCAGGTTAATTTCAAAATGGTTGATGAAGAAACGGGCGCCCCTTTAATGCATGCCCACGTCAGATGTTTTCAGAAGGAAAATCGCAATGCCTGCAGCGAGGTTAACAACGGCATAGCAGGCATGCTGTCGCTCAAGATCCCCATTCACAAAATAATCACCCATTCCCACATATTCAAACAAGGTGAAGAATTGGTGGATACAGAAGATCCCATGCTGCATATCATGTTCATACATTCCGATTATGCCAGTCCGGTGGAATCAATCATGACGAAGGACTTGCCGTCACTGGAAGGGAAACAGCTCACCATCACAATGCCTAAACGGATGGGGCTGGCCAGTCCCGAACCGGATGAAAGTCGGGAGTAAAACATGAGTGATGCCCTGAATTATCTGATGAAAGTCCGGCCGGAGGCCATGCAATCCTATTTTGATTTTGTCAAGAAATCCGGCAAGCACCTTGATAAAAAAACCCGTGCCTTGATTTCGGTCATTACCAAAGTCGATAACCAGACTGAAACAGGATTTAAACAATATCTTTCAAGGGCCCTGCAGGCGGGTGTAGCAGCTGATGAAATTATTGATGCATTGTTTGCCGCATTCCCAATTCTGGGGTTGAGCAAGATTATCTGGGCCATTGATATCATTATTGAACTGGACATCCCCGAATTCAGGCCGGAAATGCTTGGTGGACAATCCACCTGGCATCAGGTCATGGCATTTGACGAGATTAACGAGGGAACGACACGGGTTAAATGTGATGATCGTGAACTCTTTATTTACCGTAAAAAAGATCTGGTCAATGTCTATGACAGCCATTGCCCGCACCAGGTCACCAATATTCCCGGCCTGGCCTTGACCGAACATATACTCACCTGCCCGAAACATCATTGGAAATTCGATATTACAACCGGTGAATGCATAGAAAACGGTGACCGCCCTTTACGAAAATACGAGACCAGGACCACGGACGGGGTACTGGAGGTGTATTGGTAGTCTGTCAGTGATATTTTGCGCTGAGTCCAACTGCGAGCCGTACATGCGGCGTGACTTATACGATTAATTGTATGCTATTTCATTCAACTACAGCAATCTGCTGGATGTATTTCACAAACTCAGGATCCTCGCCACGAAGTAGTCTCGGTAGAGAAGCCCTGAAATCTGTCCGCTGACACCACTCACGCATATAATCCTCCCACGAAAGCCATCGCCTCATCTGCTTGGGTGACATAGTTTTCTCATACAGCAGGAGGTATGCGCGTTCGAATAAGGAAATAAGCATACTGAAAATGATGGCCATCCTTTCCCTTTGCTCATCTGTAAGTTTTGGTGTCCCCTCGGCTGAAAACAATCTGAGATCAGGGTTATCGAGAGCAACTTTCAGGAAATCCTGATAGTTGTCCGACAGCAGCTGATAGACTTCCTCTTCGTCATTATCTCTCCCTTTTCTCTGTTCATAGATGAAAACAGCGATAGCTAAAGGTAAGCCGATAGCTGTGACTACATAGCTTATTAATTCCCAGGTTTCTATTCCCATAGTAAATTGTGCGAGAGGGCGTCTAACAAGTAAAAGGGAGCCGAATGCTCCATAAGGATATATGGGGATTGTAAGTGGACATTATGGAAAGGATCTTTTTTTCAATAGCAGGTTCGGATGGGAGTATAGATTCAAGATATCAGGTTTGTCTACTTTGACTGTGTAAACATATTATCCCTTCCCCCTTGAAGGGGAAGGCCAGGATGGGGATGAATTGCTGGAGCCTTGTTACTATTTTTAAGCTCCCACCCCCACATGTGTCCTCCCCCTCATAAGGGGAGGAGCTTTCTTAGTGTAGTGTTGCCAGTTGATCCTTCACCTTGTGTTCCAGCCTTTGTTTTTCATCCTTGCTCAGGCCGGAAGGATCAAAACGGTAACGGTAATGCAAGGCAAGTAATTCCCGTAATTCAGTTCCTTGAATATTTTTTTCTATTTTCGTGAGCCATGAGGTGAGTGTTTCTCCCGGTTTACGCGGGACGTAACGCGCCTCCAGTGCAGGGAGTAGTTGAAAGAATGCAGAATCGGTTCCGGCGAGAAGAATAGCCATCTGTTTATCTTTTGCCCGGCGCCTGATGTTTTGTACCCGGTCTTTGATGAACATACGCCAGAGGTAATAAAGCAATACCGGAACCAGCAGCCAGTAATAAAAACCTGAGGTATTGCTATCAGTATCATCTGCGTCCCAGGTTGAAAGTTTATAGGAAATCCATGACCAGAGATCAACCAGGGGTTCGATGAAGGATCGGTCCATAGCCTCTAGCGGCGCCCATACGGATGGTGTGGTATCTATCATCTGCCAGTGATTATCCACATAAGCCAATACCCAGGAATGTACATGCCGTGCCCGGCCGATGTACTGACCTTCCAGCGGGCTGTATTCATCAATGGCATAACCGACAATATAACGGGTGGGAATTTGGGCGGCGCGTAACAACAGCGTAGTTGCTGTGGCAAAGTATTCACAATGGCCTTTCCGGGTTTCAAAAATAAATTTGCTGAGGTATTTGCCGCGGGGGTAGCGTTCAGTCTGGGTCAGCGAATAGACAAAATTATCAGCAAAGAATTTTTTTACGGTGTCGACTTTTTGTGCCGGTGATTGCCTTTCCAGACCCAATTGGTCTGCCAGTCCGGCCAGTTCTTTCTGGTAGACGGGCGGTATCTCCAGTTCCTCCTTGCCGGGTGGAGCATCATCGATACGTTCATGATTGAATTTTGCATCGTATTTTACCCAGCCCGGATTTAATTCCATCGATAATGCGCCATATGGACTGTGTTCAATTTCTATAGCGTTGACCTTGCTGATACTGTTGAGTCCCATCGGAACCGGAATGATGGCTTTTTGATCATCCATATAGAAGCTGATGGAAATACGGTCATTGCCGGCAATCTGATCATTGATTATCCAATACCGCCCCTTGGGTAATGGGTCTATCAGGCGTAATGTGTGCTGGAAGTTGGTCCAGACTCCGTAACCATAATTATTGTAACTGGCTTCCCTCAGATATAACGGGCTGCTTAATTTTTCCCCGTGAGTATCAACCCGCACCATGATCCGGTCCGATAGTTTCAGTTTACCGAGTGAACCTATCGCCGTTGTAGTGCGACTCGGGTCGCGGCTGCGCCACATGTATTGTTCAAACCACTGCAAAAAGGTATTTTCTGTGAGTTCCTGCAATCGGAATAAACCCAACTGGCCTGCGTAAGAAATTGCAACAGATAATATTAAAAGAGACAGCCAAAGGTATTTCCCGGTATGTCGTGGACGCAATGCCCAGAGTGTCCAGGCGACAAGTATTATCACGAAAATAAAAAACAGATTTTCCTGCTGCTTTCCTGCACTGGCTGAAATGATACAGACCATTAAATAAGGGAATGACAGATCAATACCCGGATTATTGAATCCGGGTTCATCCGGGTTGAGTCTGCGCATACTGATGAATAAAGCCCCGGGTTTTATATTGCCCTGCACGCTCCAGGTTTGCGCCAGTATCAAAAGAAAGAGAAGAAAGGGCAACAGGGCAAGTATCGTAAAAATTCCGTGATATGAGCGCGTTGCAAAGACATAAACGACAGTAATCATAAATATGACACTGCTTAAATCGGATATACGGTTAAATTCCTTGTCAGTGATCGGAGTGCGCCAATGGATAAACCGCGCAGATTCGAGCAGCACAGCCATACCAATTGCATAGAGTATAAAGTCACATTGCCAGCCCCAGATCAGGAGGGCGCATCCATTCAGAAACGGTGGCGTAGCGGGTAATAACACGCTGTCCGGATTTCTCGTATTTATATTCATTGTTTGCGCCGGTGTTTTTTTTGCAGGGAGTGTTCGATGTCCCCGGCCTGCAATACCTGAAAGTATTCGACATGGTCCGGTAAGGGCATATTGCCGAAACCGTTACTGTCAGCACTCATGCTGATCATATAAACCATCAAGGGTATACCTGCAGACCTGAGCCGTTCTATCATGTTTTGCCGCTTTTTATCCCAGGCCAGTAATATGCAAATAAATCCACTGCTATCATTCATATGTTGCAGCAACAGTGTTTCAAGTTCGTTGATATTTTCTTCCCGTGCAGACTCAACACAGGCCAGAATTTCCAGCATGTTATTGACACCTGCGAGTCCCCGCCCTGCAGTGAACCGGTACACCTGGTTATTAATAAACATCAGGTCCAGCAGGCTGTCCTGTTGCAGGCTGGATACCGCTATGGACGCAGCTACGGAGACGGCTTCTTCAAATACGATTTCCGTATAACCCCCTGCAAATGTATCCAGCACCAGACCCAGTCTGGAGAAATATTCATCCTGGTATTCCCTGACGACCGGTGCACCTTTTTTTGCATAGCTGCGCCAATGAATAGACCGCATTGGATCACCTGGCCGGTAATCACGCAGTGAAATAAATTCTTCAGAATCTCCGACGGAAGATGCAAGATTGACTCCGCCATGCTGATATTTTCTTCTACCAGCCAGATTGATTGGTGGAAATTCATACAGCCGTGGCAATACCAGCAGGGAGTCCTGATGATTATATTTTTTGAAGCGGCGAAACAAACCGAAAGGATCGCATTTGCCGATAGCCGTTGTGGCAAATCTCAGATAACCCCGCCGCACCGGTATTAATGTAATTCTTTGCTGAATCTTGTCTTTCCCGGAAATCGTTTCCAATTTCCCGGGTTGTATCAGTCCACCACGGGTTTTCCGGATCAGTGATACCAGGCGTGGATAGCCCACTATCCGATCGAAGAAATTCCGACGTTTGTCCTGAATGTCCCTGGCCTTGAGGAAATGTTCAAATGAGGGAAGATCCGTTGCAAGTTCATCCAGTAACGTCAGATTATTGAATTCTTTCGGTGACAAATTTTCCAACAGGATCCGGTATTCCAGTTTTTGACCAACCGTGCCATATTCCGGCAATATACGTTTGAACCTGAATTTACCCCTGAAAACCAGAACGGAAATGCATGACATCAGCAATATGCCCAGGAGCAATGTAAAAATCTGGTAGGAGAGGGTTTGCCTGATATTAAGGCCAAATATGGCTGAAACTACAAGGCCTGCCAGTATCAACATGCCCGTATGAGTAAAGTGCCGGCGTATCCATTGGCTGGCGCGGTATACGATTAAAAAATTATGAAAGAGGAGTTTTTTGATCACATAAACACTAACTATACCGGAACCGGTATGGTCTCAAGTATTTTTCCAATTATATCTTCAGCCGTTTTACCGGAGAAACGCACCTTTGAATCCAGTATCAGGCGGTGCGCCACGACCGGCAAAATAATTTCCTGCACATGATCAGGTGTCACAAACTCCATGCCATCAATCAGGGCCAGGGCCTGTGTGGTTTTCATCAGGGATATCGATGCACGCGGGCTCGCGCCATTGATAACGCCTTCAGCATGACGGGTAGCACGGATAATGCTGACAATATAATGTTTAATCTCCTCGCTGATCCGGATTGAAGATATGCTTTCCTTGATTTTGATAACATCCTCCTTGTTGACACATGCCGTGATTGCAGCCAGAGGATGCATATAATTCTGCTCAGTCAGGATAGATACTTCTTCCTCATGTGCTACATAACCGAGTTTCAGGCGCATGGCAAACCTGTCCATTTGTGCTTCAGGCAGGGGATAGGTGCCGTGGTAATCAATCGGGTTCTGTGTCGCAATGACAAAAAACAACTTCTCCAGTGGCCGTATATCATTATCTATACTGACCTGTGATTCGGCCATGGCTTCGAGTAATGCGGATTGGGTACGAGGCGAGGCACGGTTAATTTCATCAGCGAGTAAAATATTCGTGAAAACCGGGCCTTCATGAAAACTGAACTGTTGATCGCGTGGATTGAATATGGATACTCCGAGTATATCTGTTGGCAACAAATCCGGGGTGAACTGTATGCGCCGGTAATCGGCAGCAATGCTGCGTGCCAGTGCCTTGGCCAGGGTGGTTTTCCCGGTGCCGGGAACATCTTCGAGTAACACATGACCACCACTGAAAAAAGCAGCCAGAAGTTTCCGTATTGATCCGGCCTGGCCCTTGATTACCCTTTCCAGGTTATCGAAGATTTTCTGGTAGATTACATCCTGCGGCATTGGGATTAATTTTCATTATTGGATATGATTGAACAATATAACCAATTGTAACCTAATGACAAATAATAAAGGACATCCATGTTTGATAAAAAACCCAGAACTTCGGTCCCGGTCAATGATCTGATTGCAAGACGCTGGAGCGGGCGTGCTTACGATTCAACGAGGCCTGTACCGGAAAAACATATAATTGCACTGCTGGAAGCCGCGAGATGGGCGCCTTCCTGTTTTGGCGATCAACCCTGGCGTTATATCATCTGCAATAAACATAAAAATCAGGCCGCCTGGGACCAGGCATTTTCCTGTCTGTCCGAGGGTAATCAATCCTGGGCGAAGGATGCACCGGTGCTGATATTGTCTGTTGCGGACAGCATCATGTCGAAAACCGGCAAACCCAACCGTTGGGGGCAGCATGACACCGGTGCCGCCACCATGAGTTTATGCATACAGGCGACGGAGCTTGGTCTGATGGTGCACCAGATGGGCGGATTTAACGCAGATACATCGAGAAAACTGTTTTCTGTTCCCGAACAATATATGCCGATGGCGATGATAACAGTCGGGTATCAATTACCGCTTGAAAAAATAGATGGAGAAGTGAGGGAACGTGAAATTGCCGAACGGGCACGTAACCCGCTGGGCATGAATTTTTTTGAAGGGACCTGGGGCAATCCCTATAGGGAAAATCAGGATTGAATCCTGAAATTACGGGTTAGTCAGAGTTTCCTTTCGTCTTGAAACGGATGATATGCCGCCGGTCACGTTTTGTGGGGCGACCGATCGTTCGTGGGTTATTTATGGCATCAAGCTTCAACCGGGCAGATATCTCTTCACGTTTTCTGATGCTCTCTTCAGATTCCTGATAAAGTAGCGCAGCGTCCCTGGTTGATTTTCTTGATTTGGCAAGTAACACTATTGTGATATCAAACTGATAGGGTGTACGCCGTATTTTGAGCCGGGTGCCTGCCTGTATGGTTTTGGAGGGTTTTGGCTTTTCTTCATTGACCAGTATCCTGCCGCCTTTGATGGCATCGGCAGCCAGGCCACGTGTCTTGTAGAAACGTGCGCACCATAACCATTTATCCAGGCGCATGGTGGAGATTTCATTGTGATTCTGTTCAGACTTCATAGGTATACTCGATCAGAATATTGTATAGTACTGTCAGTATATTACTTGAAAACAGGGGCGGGCCGGGACTATGCAGAGAGAATTTATGCCCATCGGGATTGCCGTATTGACGGTTTCTGATACGCGTAAGGAACAGGATGATAAATCTGGCCAGCTGTTAGTTGCACGTATTAAAGAAGCCGGTCATCTGTTGCGTGAGAAAAAAATTGTTCCGGATGATGTTTACCGGATCCGGGCGACAGTCTCGAACTGGTGTATAGATGACACTATTCAGGCGATCATCACAACGGGCGGGACCGGTATTACCGGCAGAGACGGTACACCGGAAGCGGTGAGTGCATTACTGGATAAAGAGATTACGGGCTTTGGTGAGACTTTCCGCATTATTTCCTACGAACAAATCAATACCTCCACCATACAGTCACGGGCTATTGCTGGCGTAATAAACGGCACATTTGTTTTCTGCCTGCCGGGTTCAATGAATGCCTGTGCTACAGCCTGGGATAAAATTATCAGCTTTCAGCTGGATTACCGGACACGGCCCTGTAACCTGGTGGAGTTAATGCCGAGGTTGCTCGAAAAATAATTAAACCTTATCAAAAATATATACGGCCAGCGAATTTTTGAGAAGATTTATTATTGTTATTTTGCCTGTTTTTTGTTAATGGAGAAATATACCAGTGTGGTTCGTTTCAAAGGGTGATTGTTGTCATCATTCACCATGAAGTAAGTATCTCCTCTGAATCGTGTAATGCCCTCAAAGTTTTCATTCAGTATGCCGGCATCAGTGTCGAAAGTATAAATCGTGTTGATTTCAGATTTGTCCTCACCCAGCAAAATACGGTGCAAGGTAATTTCCGTCGCCGGGAATATGCCACCGTAAGCCCTTTCCAGGGCGAGCATACCGTCGTCAGGCATGGTGGTCATACCGGCCAGGGCACCGTAATGTTCATTATGCACGGGGAAATTCCAGTGCCTGCCGTCGAGTGAATATATATCCAGGGCATTATTGGCTGGTTGTGAAATCAAGGGGTGTTCAGGGCCGGTGATTATTCCAAATTTGCCATGAATGGTGACGGCCTCCAAAGATTTGTTTTCACCCTGATAATTCCGGATATCGGACAATTCAGCAGGCAACGGGATCCCGGCTAGCATGGCGCCATCAGTATTGTACTCCACCAATCTGGGGATGCGCTCGAAACAGATTATCAAACGGCTGTCACCCTGAATGCCGTTATTGCCATGTTTGACAACGAGTCCTTCGCTATCGGACTCCTTGTATCTCAGTGCACGTTTGTTCTTGTCACGTAAAGAATAACCCTTGAGGAACAGGACATCTGTCATTTTATTGTCATCAAAGAGCGGCCGTAAGTGCAGTAGATAGCCATTATCAGAGAGGGCATACAGCAGATTTTCATCTTCATCCCATGCCAGTCCGGACAATTCCGAAACCTTGAACCCGTCAATGGTCAGGTTGGACAAGACTGCTATCGCCAGAAGATTAAATTCATAGAGGCTGGCCTCGTTGGAGTATGTGGAATCGAATTGCTCAATTTCAGCTATTGATTCGGCGATGGAGACTGACGGAAAGGTTATTAGAAGCCACGTTAATGGAACCAGAATGGGTAAAAGGAATCTGAGTATCATGTAGGTTATTCGGGCCTTATTATTATTCAATGTACAGGGTCAGGTGCGGGTTGTGGTTACAGTATCGCCGGAAACCGGCAAGCTCAAGCTTTGTTAAGGTCTGGATATGCATCCTGTTATTTTTTTGCGTAATTGTGTCATAATTGCAGGTCGTGGGATTATATTTTTGTTACCAGTAATTTTTGAAGCTTAATTTTGAAACAAGTTATGTTTAATCGGAAAAAAAATACTATACGGCAATCAGCCATAATCGGGTTCATTGCCATAAATCTTGCAGTATCTGCCAATGCAATGGCGGCCGTTATTTATTATCTCAAGGGCAGTGACACTGTTATTGGCGAGTTGCGTACTGAAATTGCCGGACTCAATGATACATTGCTGGATATCGGGCGCAGAAACGGTTTCGGTTATCAGGATATGAAATTGCTCAATCCTGATGTTGATACATGGCTCCCCGGAACGGGAAAAGAGATATTATTGCCCGAGAAATTTGTTTTACCGAATGCACCGAAAACGGGTATTGTTTTGAATATTCCGGAAATGCGGCTTTATTATTTTCCGGAGAGCAAGGACGGAGAAGATAAACAGGTTATCACTTATCCGCTAGGTGTTGGCCGTGAGGGCTGGTCAACTCCGTATACCAGAACGAATATTATAGAAAAGAAAAAGGATCCCACCTGGACCCCGCCGGAATCTATCCGCATAGAACATGCAGAAAAAGGTGATATATTACCGGCCGTAGTACCAGCCGGACCTGATAATCCCCTTGGTGCTTATGCCATGCGGCTCGGTCTGGGTGATTATCTAATACATGGCACCAATAAACCTTATGGCGTAGGCATGCGCGTAAGCCACGGTTGTATCCGCCTGTATCCGGAACATATAGAAGACCTGTTCAACAGGGTCAAGATTGGTACGCCGGTGAATATCATTAATCAGCCTTACAAGATTGGCGAGCTGGATGGCATCATCTATCTTGAAGTTCATCCGTATCTTGATGAGGATGGCGAACATTTTTCACAAAATAGTCTTACCGAGGTTGTTAAATACATTATTGAGTCAACCGAGCAGAATCGTTATGAAATTGATTGGGAACTTGTCAAGGAAATCGTAGCTGATTCGAAGGGCATACCTGTCCCGATCGGGTTGCATTTACCTGAAATAAAACAGGCATCGGTTGAAAAGATAATCACTGAACAAAAATTAAACCCTGAGCCCGGTAAGATGATCAAGGTTGAATTAAAACTGGATACAGAGATTGGACAGTAACAACAAATCGAGGCTACCCAAATAAAAAACCCCGAAAATAATTTCGGGGTTTTTGGTTACTGCAGTTCTTGATTTGTTACTTCATCATTGCCTTTTCAAACATGCGATCCAGTCTGCTGGAATTTTCATTGCAGCAAGCCAGGGCAGCCTGGGCATCTTTGCTTGCCTTGTCAGCAGCATAAGAAGCTTCTGAAGCCACGGTATGAGCATTTTGTGCCAAATTGTAGGCATCATTGGCTCTGGCCATGGCCGCATCTGCAGCGGCTTTGGCCGCATCAATCTGTGTCATGTCAGCGCAACCACCAACCAGTCCCATGGAAAGAGCCAGTACTGAAATTTTAATGAGTTTTTGCATATCTATTTTCTCCCGTTAAACCTTTAACCTATGGCTGAGGTTTTCCCCAGTTCTAATGTCTATGGAATAATGACCGATTTTAGCCGGATTATCAATTAATTTGGTGAAAAACTGTGATTAATTTTGTGAAATATAGGTCGAATTTACAAGCTTTTTATAATGTATATGGGCTCAGTATCGGCAATATTTTCCGGTAAATTGTTTGACTATGGTTGCTAAATGTCCAGGTAACCGGTCGAATATCGCAGCAATTATCTCCGGGTCTATGTATTTATAATATGCTTCGGCAATAGCACCGGCGATACAGGCCATAGTATCGCTGTCACCTCCCAGCGCAATGGCATTGCGCACGGAATCTTCGTAATTGTCTGATTCCAGGAAGGCGATGATCGATTCCGGTACCGAGCCCTGACAACTGACATCGAATGAATAATCCGGCCGGATTTCGTTCAGCGATCTGTCCAGATCATATTGAAAGGTGTCGCTCAGATAGCCCTTTATAGCTGCTTTGGAATGTCCGGTTCTTGCCAGAAAGATGGCTGCTGCCACGGCTTGAGCACCTTTGATACCTTCAACGTGATTATGCGTGACGATGGCGCTTTTCTTTGCTTCGTGCAGGACTTCGGGCTGGGAGTCAAAGGCCCAGCCAACAGGGCTTACCCGCATGGCTGAGCCATTACCGTAACTGTTATAGGGACTATTTGTCTCTACCATGACCCAGCGCCTGAAACCATAGCCATAACCCTGATTTGGATATTGCCGGTAAAACTCCCGGTATGCGTTTTCATAATCTGTATCCGAGAGCAACACCTCGGCTACGGCGACTGACAGGACAGTATCATCAGTGAAATTACTGTCTGAAGAAAAGAGTTTAAAATCCCTGGTTTTTACAGGATTTCGTTCATAGACAGAACCGATAATGTCTCCGGCAATGGCCCCCAGCATTGGAGTGTAACTATCAGTTATACTGGTTCAATGGTATTCCATAGTAATTCAGCGGCCAACCCTGCTCCCGGGCGCTGATTTCATGCGATTCTCATAATTTTCAATGATGAAGTTAGTCAATACCTCTTCAATACTGGTAATCGGTTTCAATTCACATTGTTCATCGACCCAGTTCAGAATCTCATTCAGGTTCATGTCCCTTGAAATACTGTAGGTATCAGCCGCCTCGTGATTATAGGCCGTGAAATACCCCATAATATAATCCCTGAATTTATTGTCTTCATTTGCTGCGCGGGCCAGATTATAGCCATGACAGGGTGAATTACCTGCCCCCCAGATGGCATAGTTGCCTTTTTTGTCAGCAGCCACTGAAGCAGATGCATAAATTAATAAAAATATCATGCTGTAAAATCTCATCTCTGAAACTCCTCGATCATTAATGTTCTATTTATGATTACCTAACCTGCCGGGTAATAGTGCTGAGACCATTTGTGAGTCGCTGGATTCCCTCTGCGGCATTATTTATATCGAGTGCTCCATAGGACACCCGTAAATAACAGCCATCCTTCAGTCCAAAGGTATGGCCGGGTATCACGGCAACCTGATGTTTTTTAATCAGCCGTTCGACCAGGGTCATGTCATCCATGCCGGTATCTACTTTTAACAGGAAGTAAAATGCACCATCACTCATGGAAATCCTGCAAAGGCCGCTGATTTTTTCCATTTGCCGGAGCATTATATTACGAACTTCTTCAATAATTTTTAATTTTTCCCTGCTATATTCTATCCCTGCTTTCATCGCGCCTATTGCCGCATATTGGGATGGCAGGGCAGGGCAAATAAGATTGGTGTCCTGGGCCTTGGAAACAGCGTTGGTGAGATGGTCCGGGATGACCATATAACCGATACGCCAACTGGCAAACCCGTAGGCCTTTGATAAAGAGAATAATGAGATAGTGTGCCTGCTGGCGCCGTTGATACTGCCGGGTGAAAAATGCCGGGCACCATTATAAGTAAAGTACTCATAGGCCTCATCACTGATGTGGTAAATACCAAGCTCGTGACAGACAGTATTGATCTCAATCAGGCTGGATTCCGGATAAACTGCACCGCTCGGATTATTCGGGGATATGGTTACAATGGCACGGGTCTTTGCATTGATAGCTTTACGTATTTCATCCAGGCGCAATTGATAATGCTCATCTGTAGTAACCAGCACAGGTTTGCAGTTCAGCATCCTGATGGCCATTTCATGGTTAAAGTAATAGGGTACTGGCAGGATAATTTCGTCCCCAGGATTGGTTATGGCAAACAGGGCATTGAGAAAGGCCATGTTGGAACCGGCAGTTACAATGACCTTGCTGCCATTATCAATATTAATCCTGTTTTCTTTTAACAGCTTTCCGGCAATGATTTCTCTGAGTTCCAGCAAGCCACTGGTGTCTCCGTATTTGTGCATGCCGTTGGCTGAATTGAGAATGGAAAGACGGTCAAAAGCGGCCCGGGGCGGACCATAATAGACGACGCCCTGCCCCAGCGAGATGGTCCCTGGTGTTTGTGCAATCAGTTCGGCAATTACAGGAATGATCGGTGTTTGTACTGCTTGCATACGACCTTCAGACAGGAGTTTTGAATTTTGCATAGATAAAATTCAATAGAGCAATGCAGCGATAATCAACTTATCACCGCCAGAAAGCATGTTTGCAGCCAAACCGGTCAGTTAATGATCAGATTACTGCCGGGTAAACGGCATGGGACGATTGGAAAATTGCGTTTTCAGAAATTCCATCTGATCAGCCAGGATCTTCCTGTTGGAAAGCGCCAGATACTCTGCCCAGTTGGGGACATAGGGGACAGCCAGCAGAGACATCCTGGCTTCTTCCGGGGTTTTGTTGCCCTTGGAGGTATTGCAATGCCGGCAGGCTGTAATGACATTGGACCAGCGGTCCTTTCCGCCACGAGACATCGGGATCACATGGTCACGTGTGAGAGAGTATTCCTTGAATTGTCCGCCGCAATACATGCACATATAGGCATCGCGCAGAAATAATTCACGATTGGTCAGCGGTGGAATGTTACGTTTGGGATGCTTATGTGTGGTTGATCGTTTGATAGCAATAATTGAATTGACATCGATAAAGGAACGCAGTCCGGTGAGCCGGTTCGTCCCACCCAGGATATTGAATACACTGTCTCCGGCGGTCCAGGCCACCATGTTACGGCTATACAGGCATACGGCATCCTGCCAGGGAATCCAGGTCACTGGCGCGCCGGCCATATCAAGCCGCAAGATTAAAGGGACCATATTCAGCTCCAAACAGTGTTGCAACACTCATGCAATAAAGGAAGAATCAATGCAATGCTTATTACGCATTGTTTATGCCATGCATGTTTTATTCTAAATCGAGTATAAAATCAAGTTATTGGGGTTATAAGTTAACAGGTGAACTTAATGAATTCGATGGACAAACTTCTGGAGATTATGACAACACTGCGCGACCCTGTTAAAGGCTGTCCGTGGGACCGGGAACAGGACTTTTCCAGTATCGCCCCTTATACCATAGAGGAAGCCTATGAAGTTGCGGATGCCATAGACCGCAATGACATGCAGTCCTTGCGTGGTGAACTCGGCGATCTGCTTTTCCAGGTGGTTTACCATGCGCAATTAGCAGCCGAAAAGAACTGCTTTGAATTCAATGACGTTGTGGAAGGAATTAACAAGAAATTGCAACAACGTCATCCACATGTTTTCGGCAATGAAACTGTTGACAACGCCAAGGCACAGTCGCAAGCCTGGGAACAGCAGAAATTACAGGAGAGAAGGGCGGCAGCGCAGGACGCTTTTGTCAGCATTCTTGCCGGGATCAGTCTCAATCTGCCGGCACTTGGCAGGGCGCAGAAAATACAGTTACGGGCGGCCCATGCCGGTTTTGACTGGAATAATATCCGGGATGTCATGCTCAAGATTGAAGAAGAAATAAAGGAATTAACCAGTGAACTCTCTGGCCTGACAGACCCGATGAGGTTGCAGGATGAACTGGGCGATTTGCTGTTCAGTTGTGTCAATCTCGCCCGGCACATGGATATCGATGCCGAGAGTGCCTTGCGGGCAGCAAACAGAAAGTTTGAACAGCGATTTTGTTATATCGAGGAAAGCCTGCATGCACAACATCGTTCGCTGGAAGATGCTTCACTGGAAGAAATGGACAGACTCTGGGAAGAATCAAAGTCCAGCATGAGCAGATAACATCACTTTGGCTTGTAACGGTCGCGTGTGATTACCCGTCCATTACCATCGAAACTGATCTCCGTAATCCATTTACGGTTGCTGTTCTCATCCGGCAACGGTATGTAATACCAGGTCTTGTGCAGGATATTATTATAAAGACCGACAGCGACAGTTTCATGATCGTAGGGCCCAAGCCGGTATAACACTTCAGCTTCTGACATGCCATTCGAGAGCAGGTTGTAATCCTGCATGGAGACCGAGTCAGCCAACGCTGCGGGACTGAGCAACAACAGAACACCGGTTATTGTGGAATAATTTTTCAATAGGTAATAACCGGTTTCAGGTTCATTAATATCAGATTTATCCATTGCGTGGATGTTCCCGGTAAATTCATGACACAGTCACAATGACGTTGTAATTCTATTGAACAGAATTAAAGTAATACTTTAAATAATTATATATAATAATATATATCATGAAGTTAACAATATTATTTAATGTATATTATTGATATTTGATCCCAGGTGCAGTGATTAACTGCAGTACCTTCGGAATCAATTAAACGTAAGGTGGGTATTACTTGTCAGCATCCTTGTCATGCATCAGCATGGCGTAGGCTGAATGATTGTGTATGGATTCAAAATTCTCTGATTCAACCACATAGGCTGCAATACGGTCGTCTTTGTTAAATTCGACCGCCACATCCCTGACGATGTCTTCAACAAATTTCGGATTGTCATAGGCTTTCTCGGTGACGTATTTCTCATCCGGCCGTTTCAACAAACCATAGAGTTCACAGGAGGCCACCTTTTCCACAGTTTCTATCAGTTCTTCAACCCACAGAAATGTCCTTGTCCGCACAGTGACTGTGATATGTGAGCGCTGGTTATGGGCGCCGTAATCGGCGATATTCTTTGAGCATGGGCACAGACTGGTGACAGGTACGACTACTTTGACCAGTACTGTCGGTTTATTGCCTTTAATCTGGCCCAGGAATGAGACTTCATAATCCATCAGACTCTTGACCCCGGATACAGGCGCAGATTTGGTCATGAAATAAGTAAATGTCATTTCAATATGTCCGGACTGGGCATTCAGCAGGCTGGTCATTTCTTCAATCATCGTTTTGAAGGATTTGACCGTGATTTCATATTCATGCTGGTTGAGGATCTCAACAAAGCGTGACATATGCGTGCCTTTGAAATTATGTGGCAGATTCACATACATATTGAAACGGGCAATCGTGTGCTGTTCGCCACCATTACGATCACCGATAACGACGGGATGTTTGATGTCTTTTATACCGACCTTCTCGATGGGGATATGCCGGGTATCCCTGCTGTTCTGGGTATCCGGTATTTCTGTTGTTAATTTTGCTGGTCGGCTCATCTTAAGTTTATTGCCTCATTACGTATCATAATCTGATTTAGTCTGATTCTAAGTTTACTAGCTGTAACTGTTATTCTCCAATAATTAAGCGGTACGCACCAAAAACAATGGTGTTTCATGATGTAGTGTACTACTTTTGGCGTTGCACAATGTAATCAGCTATCCAGCGTAGAGGATCTGCTTTATGGTCAAATTCATGAAGGCTTTGCAGGGCTTCAGCATGCAGTTCTTTCGCTGCTTTTTTAGCCCCGTCCAGTCCCAATAACTCGGGATAGGTGGGTTTATTCCTTTTTAAATCAGAACCCTGTGTTTTACCCAGGGTGTCGGTGTCACTCTCCACATCCAGAATATCGTCCTGTATCTGGAAGGCGAGACCGATACATTTGGCATAGTGCGAAACCTTATTGTATGCGTCAGGGTCAACGCCTTCGGCAGATAATGCACCCAGTTCCACACTGGCCCGGATCAGGGCACCGGTTTTATGGATGTGCATATTTTCCAGCTCGGCAATATTCAGTTTTTTGCCCACTGAGGCCAAATCAATGGCCTGGCCGCCTGCCATACCCCTTGAACCACTGGCCAATGCCAGGATATCAATCATTTTCAACCTTTGTTCAGGGGTGCCCCTGTTTGTTGGTGAATGGGCCAGTACCTGGAAAGCCAGTGCCTGGAGTGCATCTCCGGCCAGGATAGCGGTTGCTTCACCAAATGCCTTGTGACAGGTCGGGCGCCCGCGCCGCAGATCATCATTGTCCATCGCCGGTAGATCGTCATGAATCAATGAATAGGCGTGGATCATCTCGACCGCACAGGCCGGACTGTCCAGGGCCTCCAGCTCTACTCCAAATGCCTCACCGGTGGCATAAACCAGGACAGGCCGGATCCGTTTTCCGTTGCCCAGCACGGCATAACGCATGGCCTCATGCAGATGGCAGGGTTGAATATCATTCCCGGGCAACCAGTATTCAAGTGCGTTTTCAATACAGGCCTGATAGACCCTCAGACGTTCATTCAAAGACATAGTGATTAGTGTTGGCAGGTTAATGCCCGTGTATTACTTCCGGATTTCATCTGCTTCAAAGTCATGCAGTTTTTCTTTGCCGTTTTTCTCCAGCAATATCTGAACCTTCTGTTCAGCTTCAGCCAGGGCCTTCTGGCAATTCCGGGTCAAGGCAACACCACGCTCAAAACACTTTAGTGACTCTTCCAGACTGAGGTTTCCTGCCTCCATTTTTTCGACCAGCGCCTCAAGTTCCTGTAAAGATTGCTCAAAATTTATTTCATTTTGTTTTTTTGCCACTGTGTTCTCCACTCTCCGGGCCGGTGGTTGAGATTAAAGCATCAATTCTATTGCAACATGTTAAGGGATGACCAATTTTTTACATTATTTTTTACCATATTCGACCCATTCCATAACGGTGAAACTGTTAAAATCAGGCTTGAATAATGACATTGACAGTAAATTTACCTTGGGGTAAGTTGTCAACTATAATTTAGACGAAGTCTAAAGTATCCAGAATAAATAATTTCTATCCATTTCAGGAGGTAAATATTATGGGACTGAAAGGCAGTAAAACCGAAGAAAATCTCAAGGCCGCTTTTGCCGGCGAATCACAGGCTAACCGCCGTTACCTCTACTTCGCCCAGAAAGCTGATGTGGAAGGCTATAACGATGTCTCCGCCGTATTCCGTTCCACGGCTGAAGGTGAAACCGGGCATGCACATGGTCATCTTGAATATCTGGAAGAAGTGGGCGATCCGGCCACCGGACTTCCTATTGGCGGTACATCCAATAACCTGAAGGCGGCTATCGCCGGCGAAACATATGAATACACCGATATGTATCCGGGTATGGCCAAGGTAGCGCGTGAAGAAGGCTTTGATGAAATCGCTGACTGGTTTGAAACCCTGGCCAAGGCCGAGCGATCACATGCCAACCGGTTCCAGAAGGCACTGGATGGACTGGGAGCCTGATAGGCGCTAAATCACTCAAGACTAAAGAACCGGGCTTAAGCCCGGTTCTGATTTCTGTTGTATAGTCTTCTATTTTTGATCTTATGAACGACCAAAATACAGGCAAAAGAGAAGGTAGTCTCGATGCGCCGATCCGTCATCCTATCAAATGGCAGGATCCGGAATATTACAATGAAACAGATCTCTTCAAGGAACTGGAACGTGTTTATGATATTTGTCATGGTTGCCGCCGTTGTGTAAGTCTGTGTAACGCATTTCCCACCTTGTTTGACCTGGTGGATGAATCTCTCACAATGGAAGTGGATGGTGTCGCAAAAGAAGATTACTGGAAGGTGGTTGATCATTGTTATCTTTGTGATCTCTGTTACATGACCAAATGCCCGTATGTGCCTCCGCATGAGTGGAACGTGGATTTCCCGCACCTGATGTTGCAGGCCAAGGCCATCAGGCATGAACAAGGCAGGGACAAACTCCGGGACAAAGTCCTGACTTCTACCGATGCCATTGGCAGTATCGCCGGTATCCCGGTGATTGCCCAGACTGTGAATGCCGTGAACAAGAATTCATTGGCCAGAAAAGTCATGGACAAGACCATCGGCATACATCCGGATGCCAAACTGCCTGAATTTCACAGCAACAATCTGCGCAAGCGTTACGCTAAAAAACAGAAAACCGATATCAAAGCAGATGCCGGTCAATATACCCGTGGCAGGGTGGCAATATTTGTGACCTGTTATGGCAATAAAAACGCACCGCAGATTGTTGAAGATCTCATCGCAGTTTTTGAACACAATGGTATTGAGGTACGGCTGACCGATAGCGAGCAATGCTGTGGTATGCCCAAACTGGAACTGGGTGATTTGAAAGCGGTGGAACAATCCAGGGACTTCAATATTCCGGAACTCGTAAAACTGGTTGATGATGGCTGGGACATTATCGCGCCGGTCCCCTCTTGTGTTTTGATGTTCAAGCAGGAAATCCCGCTGATGTTTCCATCTGATACGCAGGTGCAAAAGGTACAAGACGCGATATACGATCCGTTTGAATATTTGTCGCTGCGTCACAAGGAAGGCAAGTTAAAAACTGAATTTAAAAAGTCCCTGGGGAAAGTCGCTTATCATGCACCCTGTCACCAACGGGTGCAGAACATCGGTTTAAAAACCAGGGACATTCTGGCTCTGGTGCCGGATACTTCTATCGATGTCATTGAACGCTGTTCGGGCCATGACGGCACCTATGCGGTCAAGAGTGAATTTCATAACATCTCCATGAAGATCTGCCGTCCGGTCGTGAACAAGATCAGGCATGCTACAGTTGATCATTATATCAGCGATTGCCCTATGGCGGGTGATCAGATCGAAAACGGGCTGAAGAATGGCAACCATGCCGAAAGCCCCTTCACGCTACTGCGTCAGGCTTACGGGATTTAACAGGAATCATTATGCAGAAATTAACCCGCGACATGCTCTTATCTCTGGAAAAATATGCAGAAGCCCGCAAGGTGTTCCGTGACAAAGTTATCAAACACAAAAAAAACCGGCACTTGCCCATCGGCCCGAATGCCACGTTATATTTTGAAGATGCGCTGACCATGCAATACCAGATACAGGAAATGTTGCGGGTCGAGCGGATTTTTGAAGCGGGGGGGATCCAGGAAGAACTGGACGCCTACAATCCACTCATCCCGGACGGGAAGAACTGGAAGGCCACCTTCATGATCGAATTTGACGATGAAGCAGAACGCAGAAAACAACTGACCCGGATGATCAATATTGAAACCGCAGTGTGGATCAAGGTGGATGATATGGAGCGGGTTATTCCCGTAGCGGACGAAGACATGGACCGTACTACTGAAGGCAAGACTTCCTCTGTGCATTTTCTACGCTTTGAATTAACTGACAAAATGATCAACGCCCTGAAACAGGGCGCATCACTTTCCGCCGGTATTGATCACGATGCATACCGGCATACGGTAGACCCGGTCCCCGAAAATATTTGCCTCTCATTGATCCGGGATCTGGACTGATTAAACAGTACTGAATTAATCCTGACCGATTCCGGTCACTTTTGTCTGCATGGAATGAAATGCTGCAAATAATTTGTGGTTTTATGGTACATTTCGCATCCATGTTAATGCCTGCCTACTGTTCAGATATGCTGATATGAACCGCAGCTACGATGCAGCTGACATCGAAGTCCTGACCGGTCTCGACCCGGTGCGTAAACGACCGGGTATGTATACTGATACTACCCGCCCAAATCATCTCATTCATGAAGTTGTAGATAACAGCGTTGATGAGGCCATTGTCGGATATGCGAAGAAGATTGAGGTCACATTGCATAAAGACGGGTCAGTCACCGTCGCCGATGATGGCCGTGGTATGCCAACGGATATTCATCCAGGCGAGAAAGTCTCTGGTGTGGAAGTTATTTTTACACGCCTGCATGCTGGCGGTAAATTTTCCAGCAAGCATTATAAATTCTCCGGTGGTTTGCATGGCGTCGGTGTGTCCGTTGTCAATGCACTTTCCAAACACCTGGAAGTATGGGTCAGGCGCGATGGCAAGGAATACAACATGTCCTTTGCCGGCGGTGACAAGAAATCAAAACTGGTAGTGGTTGGAGAAGTCGGCAAGCGCAATACCGGTACGACCATCCGTTTCTGGCCGGATCCAAAATATTTTGACAGTGTAAAATTTTCTTTCAGCAAATTGGTTCATGTATTGCGCGCCAAGGCCGTTTTGTGTCCGGGTCTGATCGTGCAACTGAAAGACGAAAACACCAATGAAAAAATGGAATGGTGTTATCAGGATGGATTAAAGACATATCTCTCGGAACAACTCGCCGGAAAGGATTTATTACCGCAGGAACCCTTCATGGGTTCGATGGAAGGTAATCATGAAGCCGTCGACTGGGCCATCCACTGGTGTCCGGAAGCAGGTGAGATAATAACCGAAAGTTATGTGAATCTTGTGCCGACTGTTCAGGGTGGCACGCATGTCACCGGTCTGCGTCAGGGATTGATGGATGCCATCCGTGAATTCTGTGACGCACGTAATCTCATGCCACGTGGTGTGAAGCTCACAGCTGATGATATTTGCGAACGCTGCAGCTATGTATTATCCGTAAAACTTGATGAACCCCAGTTCGCCGGCCAGACCAAGGAACGCCTGTCTTCACGTGAATGCACGACCTTTGTTGCCGGTGTAGTACGAGATGTCTTCAGTCACTGGTTACACCAGCATATTGAGACGGGTGAGAAAATAGCTGAACTTGCCATATCGAGTGCACAGCAGCGACTCAAGGCCAACAAACAGATTGTCAGAAAAAAGATCACGGGTGGGCCAGCCCTGCCGGGCAAACTGGTGGATTGCAGTATTCAGGACATCTCCGTTTCAGAATTGTTTCTGGTCGAGGGAGATTCAGCCGGTGGTTCGGCCAAACAGGCGCGGGACCGGGAATTTCAGGCGGTGATGCCATTGCGTGGCAAGATACTGAATACTTGGGAAGTGGATTCCGGCGAGGTGCTCTCTTCCAAAGAGGTGCATGATATTGCGGTCGCTATAGGCGTTGACCCGGGTTCAGGAAATCTGGAAGGTTTGCGTTACGGGAAGATCTGCATACTCGCTGATGCCGACTCTGACGGCCTGCATATCGCCACACTGTTATGCGCATTATTTGTGAAACATTTCCGCCCGCTGGTCGAGGCAGGGCATATCTTTGTGGCCATGCCACCGTTGTATCGCATCGATATTGGCAAGGATATCTACTATGCACTGGATGATGCGGAAAAGGAAGGCATCCTTGACCATATTGCAGCAGAAAAAAAACAGGGTAAGGCCAATGTGCAACGTTTCAAGGGTTTGGGAGAGATGAACCCATTGCAATTGCGTGAGACGACAATGGCGCCTGAGACGCGCCGCCTGGTGCAATTGACTTTGCCAAACGGTAAAAAAGCAGACGAAATGCTCGATATGTTACTGGCCAAAAAACGCGCCCAGGATCGCAAGGAGTGGCTGGAAATGAAGGGCGATATCGCGCAATTGTAATGTTGCCTGAATATGAATTTATTATGACAAATTCTTAATTGTTTAACTTATCTGGAGAAGACAGTGGCTGAAACATTAAGTCTCGACTTCGAACGCAACGAACGACAACCGTTGCATGAATTCACCGAGAAGGCATACCTGAATTATTCCATGTATGTCATTCTTGATCGTGCCTTGCCACATATCGGTGATGGCCTTAAACCTGTGCAACGCAGGATCATCTACGCCATGTCAGAACTCGGTCTGAAGACCGGGGCAAAATATAAAAAATCAGCACGTACCGTGGGTGATGTGATCGGCAAGTATCACCCGCATGGCGATTCTGCCTGTTACGAGGCCATGGTGTTGATGGCACAGCCGTTTACCTATCGTTATCCATTGATTGATGGACAGGGCAACTGGGGATCCATGGATGATCCAAAGTCATTTGCTGCCATGCGTTATACCGAATCCAGACTTACGCCTTATGCAGACAGTTTGTTGGGTGAACTCGGGCAGGGGACCGTGGATTGGTTGCCGAATTTTGACGGTACTTTAAATGAGCCCCGTCTGTTACCCGCACGCCTGCCGAATATCCTGTTGAACGGGACGACTGGCATTGCAGTTGGCATGGCCACCGATATTCCACCGCATAACCTGCGTGAAGTGACCAATGCCTGTATCCGCCTGCTGGTATCTTCCAACACAACAATCGATGAACTCTGCAAATATATCAAGGGACCGGACTTTCCTACAAAGGCGGAAATAATCACTCCCAAATCAGAGATCCGGGCGATATATAAAACAGGCCATGGATCGATCAAGATGCGCGCTGTCTGGGAAAAAGATGACGGCAATATCATTATCACCGCGTTGCCATATCAGAGTTCAGGTGGAAAAATACTGGAACAAATTGCGAACCAGATGCAGGCAAAAAAACTGCCTATGCTGGAAGATCTCAGAGATGAATCAGATCATGAAGATCCGGTGCGCCTCGTATTGGTCCCACGTTCCAACCGGATCAATCTGGATGAACTGATGTCGCACCTGTTTGCCACGACCGACCTCGAATGCAGTTACCGCGTTAATCTCAATATGATAGGTATCAATGGCCGGCCACAGGTCAAGGACATCAAAATGGTCCTCAGGGAATGGCTGTCCTATCGCACGGAAACGGTAAAACGGCGCCTGCAATTCCGGCTGGAAAAAGTGCTGGCCCAGATCCATATCCTGCAGGGATTGATGATCGCCTACCTGAGTATTGATGAAGTCATTGCCATTATCCGGCAGGAAGAGAATCCCAAACAGGTCCTGATGAAGCGTTTCAAATTGTCTGATCTCCAGGCCGAAGCGATTCTGGAATTGAAACTGCGCAAACTGGCAAAACTGGAGGAGATCCGCATCAAGGGAGAACTCAAGGCACTCGAGAATGAACGCAAAACAATTGATCAGATACTGGGGTCCAGGCAACGTTTGAAAACACTGATCCGCAAGGAACTGGAAGATGATGCAAAAATCTTTGGCAATGACCGCTGTTCACCATTGAAGGAAAGGGAAGAAGCAAAGGCAATCAATGAAACTGATCTTATCCCGACGGAACCTGTGACAGTCATACTATCCGACAAGGGGCTGGTAAGGGCTGCAAAAGGACATGATATTGTGCCGGAAGAACTGGCTTACCGTCCCGGTGATAGTTTCAAATCCACTGCCTGTGGCCGCAGCAATCAGAACGCGGTGTTTCTGGATTCGACGGGCCGTTGTTATGCCTTGCCCGCACACTTGTTGCCTTCCGCAAGAAGCCTCGGTGAGCCTGTTGCCAGCAGGTTAAATCCGCCTGAAGGTGCCAGTTTTGAGGGTGTGATGATGGGACTACCGGACAGCCATTACCTGTTGGCGTCTGATAGTGGTTATGGTTTCATTGCCAGACTGGATGATCTGATCACTAAAAACAAGAGTGGCAAGTCGATTGTCTCTGTTCCTAAAGGGGCAAAGGTATTAATCCCGGCAGCAGTCAACGATATGCCTTCTGATCAGGTGGCGGCCGTATCCTCTGCCGGTCATTTCCTGGTTATAAGGGCCAGTGAATTGCCGGTTCTTCCCAGGGGCAAGGGCTTGAAGATTATCAATATTCCTTCGGCAAAATTAAAAGCGAGGGAAGAGTATGTGGTTGCTGTCACTGTCATTCCTGCCGGTAGCTGCCTGACAGTCTTTGCAGGACAGCGCAAGCTGGTATTAAAACCGAAGGATATTGTAGCCTACACCGGTGAACGTGGCAGGCGGGGGAACCTGTTGCCCAGAGGTTACCGGAATGTTTCCAGACTCAAGGTGACGGATTGATTTTTTTCCTAGCGCACGACAACTTCTTCGGTAGAAATAATATTTTCCATCGGGGGTTGTACAAAATGACCCAGCACATAATCCGTACCGGCACTGGCTGACAAAGCGAGATATTCACCACTGTCTATTTTACTGGCTACAGTGAGAACTTTGTATTCTTTCGCCATGTTTATTATGTTCTGTATTTGATCCATCGGCATCTTCTCCTTGCCTGTGTGTTCAGGCGAGAAGATTACAAAATCAAATTTCTCCTGTAGCAGGCATTTTTCCATAACGGATAACTCATTCAACCCGATGAGGGCGATTGAGGCATTGAGTTTCACCCGCAATTTATTGAACTGTAGTTTCGCCTGCCGGATGTTGGGCAGGAAATCCTTGACATTGACCTCAAAAATAAGTGAATTTCCCAGCCCCGGTAATTTTACATGCTCAATTAATTTATTGATCCAGTCGGTAAGACCCTTGTCGTCAATGGACTGTGCTGATAATGGGACCAGTATCCCGGGTTTTTTCGCTTTTCCGGAAACCAGTTTTGCCAGTTCAGACACGCAATACCGGATCACCCAGCGGTCCAGCTTTTTCATGGATTTGGATTTCTCCAGCACCGGAAGGAATTTTTTGGGTTCGATGATATTATTGTTTATATCCAGCAGGGATACACGTGCCTGATAGATGTCCTTGTAATCCTTATGTGCTGTTCCCGATACGAGTATGAGTGACTGAAATAACAGTTTCAGCCGGTCTTCTTCGAGAGCATTGGTGACCTCTATGCCGAATGCCTGGTCAAAAGCCGGCGGTACTTTTACAATCTCATGCCATTCAATAATATAAGAGTTACCATCTGTTTCCCGCGCCTTGCGGCAGGCATGCTCGATTTTTGCGAGGATGCTCATCACATCTGATTTTTCCTCATCTATGGATATAGCACCGATATTTACGGAAAATTTCACGGTCACATTATCATTTTTGTATTCCGCATGATTAAATGCATCGCAAAGTTTTTTGGCCAGATTTTCAATGTCCACTGCAGGGTCATTGTTCGCAAGCAAAAGGGCCACAGTGGAATCTGCAATCCGGGTCATCTGGCCCCGATAACCGGCTGTTTTTATTGTTCTGGAAATCGTGTCGATAAAGAAATTTACAAATTTGTCTGTTGCAAAAATCCCCAGTGTTTCATACAAGGATTGATATTTATCAATTTCCACAAGATAGACTGCGTCATTTTTTTTAACAGTCTTTAATGTTTCAAAAAACTTTTCCTTGTTAAAAAGATGAACCTGGATCTTCTGGGAGCTGGCTTTATGCTTGTCCTGTTTGTATTTAGTGAGCGCATCGTTGATAGATTCGATAAGAAGATTCCTGGTCAAACCCGGCTTGCGCAGAAAACTCTGGGCGCCGAAACGGATAGCATTAACGACCAGTTCTTCATTATCTTTTGCCGTGAGCATAATAGTGGGCGGAAAATCGACTGATGTCTTGTACTGGCGCAGCCATTCCAGACCATTTTCACCGTTGCCAAGATCATAATCGAGTATCAACAGATCAAAGTCACCCCAGGAAAATGATTCCGGTGGCCTGCCTTTGGCGGGGTCATATTCTTCAACATGGGCCGATGGACAGACTTTCCTGAAGAAGGTCGTCAGTAATTTCCGGTAATCTGCTGAATCATCGATGATGAGTATGTTTTGAATCGAAAGTACAGACATTATAATCAGCTAAATTATTTTTATATTTCAGGCACTTCAGATAAGTGGTTTAATTCAGGGGATGAAGTATATCCCATCATGGGCGAATATAGCAGTACGCCGTGAACAACATTAACCCCGGATAATTAACGATTATAAAAGTATTTTGCTGGGAGTATCGGGAATCTCCCTGACCAGTTTCGGTACCAGATAACCGGGCAGTAATTCACGCAAGCCTTGCATGATCGACCTTGCCTGCGTTTCATCAACCGCAAAATGGGCGGCCCCCTTTACTGGGTCAAGCATGTGCAGATAATAGGGCAGGATACCGTAATCAAACAACCGTTCACTGAGCATAGCCAGTGCAGTGACTGAATCATTGACCCCCCTCAATAAAACTGACTGGTTCAGTAACGGAACATGGGCACGCTTCAACTTTTCCATGGCCATGGCTACTGAATTATCGAGTTCATTGGCATGATTGGCATGCACCACCATCACCGGCCTGAGGCGTGTACCGGTCAGCCAGTCCAGCAATGTATCAACAATCCGTTCAGGCAGGACGACAGGTATCCGGCTATGTATGCGTAACCGTTTAATGTGCGGGATATCTGCCAGAGACTGTACCAGTCCGGATAAACGTTCGTCACTTACAGTCAGGGGATCGCCACCGCTTAATATTATTTCAGTAACAGTCTGGTCCCGGGCGAGGTAATCCAGGGCAGTTTGCCATTGCTGGCTGGCCGGGTTTGATTCAGCATAAGGAAAATGACGGCGGAAACAATAGCGGCAATGTATGGCACAGGCACCCGTCACCACCAGCAGGGCACGGCCATGATATTTATGCAGGAGACCCGGGACGGGTTGTTTTGCATATTCAGCGAGTGGATCGAAACTGAAATCAGGGTGATCCCGATCCTCTTCCGCCAGGGGTAAAATCTGGCGTAGCAGGGGGTCATGTTCATCTCCATTGGTTATTCTGTTTTTAAACCCTTCGGTGACACGCAAAGGAAAAGAAATGGCGGCCTGGTTTGCCAATGCCGGGGCATTGCGAGCCAATCCGATATCTTCGAGTAATGTGGCAGGGCCGATTTTTGTTTTTCGTAACTCTGCCTGCCAATTTGCCTGCTGCATAATTTTCCTTCTTCAATGTATGATAGCGGCCTTTATCATATGAGAATTAACACCACGAGGGAAATATGGGAACTTTCAGCACAAATGAATTCAAGGCCGGTCTCAAGGTAATGCTTGATAACGATCCTTGCGCGATACTTACTAACGAATATGTAAAGCCGGGGAAAGGCCAGGCATTTAACCGCGTCAAATTGCGTAATCTGAAGACAGGGCGTGTGATAGAGCGTACATTCAAGTCAGGTGATACACTTGACGCCGCAGATGTCATTGATCTGGAAGTGCAGTATTTATACAACGATGGTGAACTCTGGTATTTCATGAATCAGGAAAACTACGAACAATATATGGCCGGCGAAAAGGCCATGGAAGATACTGCTCAATGGATTAAGGGTGAGGAACTCTGCACCATGACCCTGTGGAATGGGGCTCCCCTGACAGTCAGCCCGCCTAATTTTGTTGTCCTTGAAATTTCTGATACTGATCCGGGTATACGTGGTGACACAGCCACAGGTGGTTCCAAACCGGCGAAGCTTGAAACTGGTGCAGTCGTCAAGGTCCCCCTGTTTGTGGAAAAAGGTGAAAAAATCAGGATTGATACCCGCACCGGCGCATACATGAGCCGTGCCTGACCGGGAAATTCCTAGATAGTCCCCTGGTAATGAAAACCAAATGGCAACCGGCAGTATCCTTTGAGATGTTACTCGCCCGTGCCCGGTTACTTGAAAAGTTGCGTAAGTTTATGAACAAACATGGGATCCTTGAGGTTGAAACACCCATACTCGTCGATGCGGCTGTATCCGATCCACATATCGAGAGTTTTGAAACTGCTTTACAGTATCCGGGTGGCCGTCATATACGAAAACATTTTTTACATACCTCTCCTGAATACGCGATGAAAAGATTATTGGCATCAGGCAGTGGCCCGATATATCAGATATGCCGGGTGTTCAGGGACAACGAGATTGGCAAATATCACAATCCGGAATTCACCATGCTGGAGTGGTACCGCCCTGAATATGATCATCATCAGTTAATGGATGAACTGGATGAATTACTGCAGGTATTGAATTTCAAACCTGCACAGAAAAAAACCTATGCCGAAGTATTTAAAGAAAAGACTGATTTAGATCCCCACACCACGGCACTGGTGGAATTACAAAAGACTGCAACTGATTATGGATACACCGCACAGGGTGATGAAAGATCGGTTTTACTGGATTTTATTTTCAGTCACTGTGTCTGCGATCATCTCGGCCATGAATGCCCGCACATGATTTATGACTTTCCGGTTGTACAGTCCGCGCTGGCCAGGATCAGGCATTCCGATCCGCCGGTTGCGGAAAGATTTGAACTGTTCATTCATGGTCTGGAGATAGCCAATGGTTTCCATGAATTGTGTGATGCCGGTGAACAGAAAAAGAGATTTGTGCAGGACAATCTGCAACGGGAAAAGTCAGGCAAACCGGAAGTTTTCATTGACGAGAAATTTATTGAAGCCTTGAAATATGGATTACCACCCTGTGCCGGGGTGGCTGTCGGGGTAGATCGTTTGTTGATGGCCATGCATCATTGCACAGACATCCGTGAAGTAATTGCTTTCCCGGTTGACCGGGCCTGAGAGACAAGCGGAGTATTGCATTGCTAGAAGCAGCGGATGTTTTTTCAAAACAGGGGGCTATCGCCAGGCAGCTACCGGATTATGCTGTCAGGGAACAACAACTGGAACTGGCCACAGCTATAGCCAGGGCTATGGCAGATGAAGAATCCCTGATCTGCGAAGCCGGTACCGGCACCGGTAAAACATTTGCTTATCTCGTACCGGCCTTGATGTCAGGAAAAAAAATCATTATTTCTACAGGCACCAAACACCTGCAGGACCAATTATTTTACAAAGACCTTCCTGTTGTCAGCAGGGCGCTGGGTTTGCCCGTGAATACAACCTTGCTTAAAGGCCGGGCCAATTATCTTTGTAAATTCCGACTGGTTGAATATGAAAAGCATAACCGGGCCATGCCGGTCCAGTTACAAGACAGCCTGGTATCCATAAAACACTGGTCGGCACAGACTGCGACCGGCGATCTGACTGAACTGGCGGACCTTCCGGAGAATTCACCGGTACAGTCCGGCATTACCTCAACTGCAGACAATTGCCTGGGACAGGACTGTGAATTTTATGATGAATGTTTTGTATTGAAGGCACGGCGCAACGCAAATGAAGCAGACCTCGTTATCGTCAATCATCATTTGCTGATGGCGGATCTGGCCCTGCGTGATACCGGTTTCGGTGAGGTGTTGCCCAAGGCCAGTTTCATTATTTTTGATGAAGCCCATCAACTCCCTGAACTGGCCGCTGATTTTTTTGGCAGCACGGTAAGCAGCCGCCAGTTACTTGAACTCATTAATGATACGCGTGCTGCTTATCTGAGTGACGCCAATGATGTTCCGGGATTTACTGAAATTCCCGATGTATTGCAGACCAGCTTGCAAAAATTCCGCCTTACCCTGGGGAATAGTGATCGACGCTCAGCCTGGCTGGAAGTATCAGTTGATAAAAGCATTAGCGGTACATTTGATGTGCTATATGAAAAGCTGGCTGCACTTGAAAGTGCACTGGACCAGTTATCATCACGTTCAAAGTCACTGGAAAATTGCTGGAAGCGGGCAGGCAATCTGCTGGGTATGCTGAAGGATTTCAGGGAACGCGAGAGTGATGAATTTGTCCAGTGGCTGGAGAGCCGGAGCCATGGATTTTTGTTGCACCAGACACCGCTGGATATTTCCAGTATTTTTCAACAACACCTTTCACAACATGAATGCCAGTGCATTTACACTTCAGCGACATTGGCAGTGGGTGATGATTTCAGTCATTTTGCCGGGCAACTCGGCTTGAATGAAATCAAATCACAAACCTGGCCAAGCCCGTTTGATTATCAAAAACAGGCATTGCTGTATCTCCCTGAAAATATGCCTGAGCCGGGGGAGCCGGCTTATACTTCAGCCGTCATTAATGCCGCACTACCGGTCATACAGGCCAGTCAGGGCCACGCCTTTATCCTCTTCACCAGTCATCGCGCCCTGCGGGAAGCGACAGATCTGATTAAGAATAAACTTGATTATCCAATCCTGGTACAGGGTGATGCGCCCAGAACAGAATTACTCGAGACATTCAGGCGTACGAAACATGCTGTCTTACTCGGCACCAGCAGTTTCTGGGAAGGGGTGGATGTTAAAGGGCAGGCATTGTCCAGTGTCATCATCGATAAACTGCCGTTCGCCGCGCCGGATGATCCGGTATTCCGCGCACGCGCAGTGAAGATGCAGGAACAGGGAATTAATCCTTTCATGGATTACCAGTTACCACAGGCCATCATTGTTCTGAAACAGGGTGTGGGCCGGTTAATCCGTGATATGAATGACTACGGAGTGTTGATGATCTGTGATCCGAGGTTACGTTCAAAATCCTACGGGAAAAAATTCCTGAACAGCCTGCCCAGGATGAATATCACCGGCAATATTGCAGATGTAGAAAATTTCTTTATTACTAGAGTTTAAGCGCCAGCGTTAAACCATCCGCGATGGTCAACATGCTGATCATGACCCGGCTGTCCTGGTAGAGTTTCTGATTGAATTTCCGTATTGCCAGTGTGTCCTTGTCTTTCTCGACCGGATCGGCGGGCTTGCCGTACCAGAGCACATTATCAATGGCTATCAATCCGCCTTTCCGGATCAATTGCAGTGAACGTTCATAGTAATCAGGATATTCCGGCTTGTCCGCGTCGATAAAGACAAAATCATAAGTTCCCTGTTCGCCCTGGGCGAGCAGTTTATCCAGGGTCCGGATGGCCGGGGCCAGGACCAGTTCTATCTTGTCCGCAACACCGGCCTTTCGCCAATACTGTCGGGCAATGTCTGTATATTCTTTATTGATATCACAGGCCACAATATGGCCGTCATCGGGTAATGCCATGGCCATGCACAACGAGCTGTAACCAGTAAAGACACCAATCTCGATGATCTTTTTTGCCCCCATTAACTTGACGAGCAAAGCCATGAATTGCCCCTGATCCGGAGAAATCTGCATCATGGCTTGGGGTTGTTTGGCAGTTTCTTCACGCAACTCCCGCTGTACATCTGTTTCCTTTAATGAGACAGACAACAGGTAATCATAGATTTGGTCAGTTATGTTAAGTGTCTTGCGCGTCATGATGTTATTCGTACTAATATAATCATATGAATTTAATTACATTATCACAGCAGAACCAGGATTATATCGAACTGATCCAGTTGACCGATACCCATATTTTCGCCAATCCGGAAACGACTTTTGATGGGATTGATACTTCACAAAGTTTAGAGCAGGTGATCAATCTGGCACAAAATAAACACTGGCCACCTGATGCAGTATTACTCACAGGTGATCTGGTGCATGACCCGGAACCGAAAGCCTATGAACGATTGGCAGAGATACTTAAAACAATAGAACCCCCTGTGTTCTGTATTCCCGGTAATCACGACGATCCTGCTTTGTTAAAGGAAATACTGAATCAGAAGAATATCAGCACACCCAGAACCATTCATTTTGAAAACTGGATTGTGCTCATGCTGGATTCATATCTACCCAATACCCACGCAGGGCGTCTTGATGAAAGTGAATTGAAATACCTCGATGAGCAATTAAACGCATATAAAAATAAACATACACTGGTTTGTCTTCATCATCCGCCGGTGTCCATCAACAGCCCATGGATGGACAAGATGAGTTTGCAGAACCCGGAGGAATTATTTTCTGTGCTGGATAAACATCAACAGGTCAGGGCAGTGCTGTGGGGACATATCCATCAGGAATTTAACAGTATGCATAAAGATGTGCAGTTAATGGCAACACCATCAACCTGTGTACAGTTCATGCCCGGCGTTGACCATTACACCAGAGACAATCAAACAGCAGGCTACAGACATTTGAAATTATTTAACTCAGGAAAAATTGAGACGTCTATTGCAAGGCTATAAAACTGGTGGTTCATTCATTTCAAATTTTGGATTCATGATGTAGGGGCTGGCCAGTTCTTCAGCTTGATTTACCTGATTCGGAAACAGCTTCATTTCCCTGCGCAATATATTCATTTTTTTAGGGGCGATTTCATTGCCCTGAACTGCGGAGGCGTAATACCACATATAGGCGGTAGTGAAATTCTGGCGCACGGTATCGCCATCCTGATACATGGTACCCAGGCTCAATTGCGCGGAGGGATGGCCTTTTTCTGCGGCCTTTTCATACCATTGCCTTGCCAGTGCATGATTATTTTTGACTCCCAGCCCCAGATAATAATGAAGACCAAGATAGTATGCCGCGTTCATATCGCCATTTTCGGCCAGTGGTTTCCAAAGTTCGAATGCACGTATGTAATTACCGTTCCTGAAAGCCTGCTCCGGATTGTCTTCAGTGCACGATACCGATAACGAGATGATCAGGATCAGTAGTACAAACCTGAATCTGGTAAAAAAATAAATATTAAAATAGTTCACTATTAATTTGTTGAAGGATTATCCGGTCACTTTATTGCGAAGATAGACCGGCATCACATCTTCTGGTTTGACCAGGCTGCCGTTCTTAAATGCATGTACTGCAAGTGCGGCAACATCTGCAGCATGCGGTAAACGTTCACTGCCATAACCAGACAGTTTATTTTTGAAAACATTTTTCAATACTTCAGCATATCGTGCCCAGCCACTGCCTACACCAAAACACATCGCATTTATCTGTAAGGTAATTTTGTCTGGAGCAATTACCAGCTCTTCGCCAATCAGCTCGACGCCGTCACCGTGTTTATATAAACCAAAATAAACTTCACTCATGCGGGCATCGATGGCAACGGCAATGTATTCTGATTTGTCCTTTTCCGATCGGGCAAGCGCGGCCAGTGTAGAGATCGGGACAACGGGCAGATTGGCAGAATATGCCAGCCCCTGGGCAATCCCTGTCGCTATACGGACCCCGGTAAATGAACCGGGCCCGCGACCAAAGGCAATGGCATCCAGATCGGTGAGTTTAACCTGCGCCTGTGATAAAACCTGATCAACCATGGGCAAGATCAGTTCCGCATGACGTTGTGGTGCAACTTCATATAGTGATGTTATTTCACCATCAATATACAGCGCGGCCGAACAGGCCTCGGTGGATGTGTCAAAAGCAAGGAGTTTCATGAAGGGCAGAATATAGAAATCAGGGTATAGAATCCAGAAGAGGAAAACAGAATACAGGAGTCAGGAGTCAGAATGTGGGAGGTAAAAGGTGACGGAAGACAGATTGGCTTTTTTAATATTCTTACTCCTGAATTCTGACTCCTGACTTCTGTTTTTTACGCTATAATGCCCGCCCATGTTCGGACCATTTGAAACCTTTATCGGGTTACGTTACGTTCGCGCCAAGCGCCGTAACCATTTTATTTCATTTATCTCTCTGACTTCCATGGTGGGTGTGGCCCTGGGTGTGATGGCCCTGATCACCGTGCTCTCTGTCATGAATGGTTTTGAAAAGGAACTGACCAGCCGCATTCTGGGTATGGCTTCGCATGCATCGGTCGTCTCACGGAATAAAACGATGGAAGAATGGCGTCACCTGGCCGGTATCATCAGTCAAAACCCGGCAATAACCGGTGTTGCACCTTATTTCCAGGCGGAAGGCATGCTGGTGAATGGCGGGAGTGTCAATGGTACTGTCATTACCGGCATATTGCCCGAAGAAGAACCCAAGGTCTCCGAAGTGGCCGGGAAAATGATAGACGGAAACTTCAATGATCTTGTGCCGGGAAATTTTGACATGATCGTCGGGTCGGAGATGGCCAAATCACTGGGGATCGGGGTTGGGGACAAAGTGACTCTGATAGTGCCTACCGCGAATGTCACACCGGCAGGCGTCATACCGCGCATGAAACGGTTTAACGTGGTGGGTATATTTCAAATCGGCATGCATGAGTTTGACAGCGCACTGGCGCTGATACATCTTGATGATGCCAAAACCCTGTTTCGCAACAAGGGTTCAGTCGGGCTGCGACTGAAAACCGACAATATCTTTAATGCCCCCCGTATCAGCCGTGAGGCCGTGCAACAACTGCCCGGTGAGTATTGGGTTGTGGACTGGACCCAGCGTCATGCCAATTTCTTCCGTGCCTTAAAAACGGAAAAGGCCGTCATGTTTGTAATACTTACATTGATAGTCGCGGTGGCGGCGTTCAATATTATCTCAACCCTGGTCATGGTGGTGACAGACAAACAATCCGATATTGCCGTGTTGCGGACTATCGGCGTGAGTCCGGCCAGTATCATGAAGATATTTATCATCCAGGGTGTCGTCATCGGCATGGTGGGGATATTGCTGGGTGTCATCGGGGGTGTATGGCTGGCCTCCAATGTGGAAACTATCGTTCCGGCCATTGAAAAATTTTTCCAGGTGAAATTTTTATCGCCCGATGTGTATTACATCAGTGAACTGCCTTCCGATATGCACTGGCAGGATGTCATAGTGATTAGCAGTGTGGCCTTTGTTTTTTGCCTGATAGCGACCATCTATCCGGCCTGGCGAGCGGCGAGGACGCAACCGGCGGAGGCACTGCGCTATGAATAATCAAATTGTGCTCAGTTGCCTCAATCTGGAAAAATCATTTCATGATGCCACTATCGAAGTTGATGTATTGCAGGGTGTAGACCTTGACGTGATGAAGGGCGATCGTATCGCGATAGTCGGATCATCAGGTTCCGGTAAAAGTACATTGTTACATCTGCTGGGCGGTCTGGATGTGCCGAGCAAAGGCGAGATTAGAATTCTGGATAAAGAATTTTCCTCTCTGAATGAAACTGAACGCGGTTATTTGCGTAATCGCAGCATGGGGTTTGTTTACCAGTTCCACCACCTGCTGCCGGAATTTACCGCGCTGGAAAATGTCGCGTTGCCGTTGTTCATTCGTGATAACAATGTGGCACATGCAGAAAAAACTGCAACGGAATTATTGACCCGGGTCGGGTTAGGTAATCGCCTGTTGCACAAACCCGGTGAAATGTCCGGCGGGGAGAGACAACGTGCTGCCATTGCCCGGGCACTGGTCACGCAACCGCAATGCATACTTGCCGATGAACCCACAGGCAACCTTGACGAACACACGGCAGCGCAGGTATTCAATATTATGCTGGAGCTCAACCAGGATTATGGTACGAGTCTCATCATGGTGACGCATAACCTGGCCCTTGCCCGCAAGATGGACAAGATCTA
>Ga0209109_10000040_pt1 | contig 46952 bp, 56 predicted proteins | sample Rifsed10ft2_FD_184004 | JGI IMG/M metagenome (GOLD analysis project Ga0209109, IMG submission 184004) | Soil microbial communities from Rifle, Colorado, USA - sediment 10ft 2 (version 2) | ecosystem: Environmental > Terrestrial > Deep subsurface > Rock core/Sediment | place: Rifle, Colorado... | reverse complement strand
GCCACGGCGGTTAGGGTTACTTGGGCTTGTGCGGCGGTACTAACCGCTACTAGAGTTCTACCACGCTGCATATCTAACATAGTTTATCCTCTTAGAAATTACCGCCCAAATCGGGCGTATCCCAGCGATCTCCTTGTTCTCCAGAGCCGCTACTTGATCCGTATTCCTTATTAATCTTGTTCATTTCTTGGGCCACGGTTGACCAGCCGTCTGGTTGCCCGGGCCGCCAATTTACATCGCTGCCAATCGTACCTTGTAGTACGGCTTTTCGTCTAAGTGCTTCTTCTTTACTCTTCTTTATCTGTGCATAGCGTTCAGCAAATAGAGGGTGCATCATGTTCTTCCCCGGTGGGAAGTATAGACGGACTCCGTTAAGCCCGATGACAATTCCTTCCATTTGAATAGTCTGGGCATCCCCAACACGACCCATCTGAAGCTTGGGTTCGACATACACCTCAACCTTCGGGCCATTCTTAATCTGATCCTGCATCCACAGTTTCTTTTGGTTAGTGTTAGTTCTAACTTTCTTCTTGATTTCTTTATATCTTTGACCAGTTACTTCGTTAAGCCGTGCTTTCTGCTTGTCTGTTAACTGTAATGCCTCATCCAGGCTAGAAATAATGAACCGCGCCTTATCCCGCTCATATGCCTCTGCAGTCTTATCTGCATTAGCCATGAACTGCTTATATGCGTTAGCAGCATCTGGGTTCGTGTCTTCCAAATTTTCCCCACGAATAACCCGCTGTAAAGCCAAACCAATCTGCGCTGCTTCTAAGTTCGTAGCAGTAGGTAGCTTCTCGTACAGGGCCTTGACTAAAGGATCGTTATGCGGACTGGCTGGACTTGCTAGGATTTCCGCCTGTTCCGCTAATGTCCGGCGTCGCGATCGGCTCCGTCTTCTGCGTGTCATTTTTCTTTTCTCCTAATTTCAAAACATCTGAATCTCTGGCATACAAATCTGGCACAATGACGGTAGAGTAATCCCGTTCATCTATCATATTAGCATTTCTATTCTCAGATACAAATATGAATTGTTGAACTTGACTTAAACGCCCCATGGCTAAACTCAATATTCCCGTCCAATAGATTTCCTTGTTTCGTAAAGCTCGGAGTCTATTTTTCCATGAGGCTATTGCCTCGGGGTCCTGCGTATACAACTCAAGATTTCTGTATACTTCCATCTTCGCACCGGCTACAGCGTCCATGTATGTTCTTGCTTCCTCTACTTCATCTAGATACTTAACTTTTTGTACTTCTAGGGTAAGTCGATCAATGAAGCCCGTCTTACCATCACCATGTCTGGTATGTACATTAAGTAGGTACATTTCAATAAGATGATTTGCACCTAAGTAGAAATTAACTGTAGCGGTTGAAGCCAATTCGGCCTGATGTTGTATCTCAACTTGCTTCTGTAGTTCCACGGCCTGAGTTACAAACTCAGGCTTAGTCTGTAAATGCTCTATCATCTGTCTTGCCCCATGCTGCTGCATAGCCTTGTCCTTTAGGGGCAAAAGTTCTTTTTGTATCTCTTCTTTTCGAGCAAGTAAGTGAGAAGGTAGAAGAACATTTGCAATCTCATACCCATAAAGCTTGCCCTTCAAGAGTGGGGAATTATCTGCTATTGCTAGGCCCACGCCCAGAGCCATAGCCTGTCCTACCCAGAATTCCGCGCCGGGCTTCTGATACATGTACTCAGATTGAGTTCCCATGTTAAAGCCCCAAACTTCTACCATTTCCCATTTCCGCTGCCAAAGAGCATAAGCCAGCATCCATGCAAAGGTACTAGTATAATATCCGTGTTTGTAGATGTCTAACCACTTTCGTCGTTTTCCTGTTCTTAGATCAACTGTCCACACGTTACTAAAGAACATTTCATCTGCTTCTTTAAGCGGGAAGGACTCTGCGTTAGGCACAACAGCGAACTTATCCTGCATAACGATAGGAAAATTATGTTCAAGTCCTAACCATTCCGGGTGCCGTAAATCATTTGGGTTATTGTTGCGGCCCCAATCTTCTTCAGTGTGCATTTGAAACCAACGATCAGCCCGAAAAAGGCCGCCCTTGGTTTTCATATAGTCGGCGTTATAGGCTTCGTTACAGCCCCAGATTTCTACGCTCCGCTTGTCATATGGAGCAAGATGTCTGGAAGAAAGAGCAAATCCGCATAACGCCACAGTCTTCGGTACGGTTAACCGAGTCTTGCGCAATGCGGATATCGTGTCTTCCCATTTAAGGGTTGGCGCGTCCAGATTGCCCCTATTCTCGGACGTACTTGAGTTTTCTGTCTCAGTCACTTTATCAACTCCTTCATCGAGTGTGAGTAGGGGCGGTTGTTCCGCCCCCTAGATTGTTAACTCAGATTAAACATAGTCCTTGCGGAAAGCGTCTGCCCGATTAGGCTTAATCACGATCCAACAACGAGCTATGCCCGTTGTTCCGGCTCCACCGTTAACGTCTACCTGAAGTTCACGCTGTTGTCTACCAGGAAGTCCGACTGAACCTACGCCGCTTCCAGCAAACCTAGCATATCGCTTTAGTAGAACCTGCTCAACAAAACCAGTAGCCTCAATAGAAGGACCAGCAAAAGTTGCTAAGGCAACCTCGGTATCCCGAAGAACAATGGAACCGTTAGGTTTGTTAAAGGCAGTAACGATCTCTAGTCCGGCAGCCCAAAGGATTGTATCCTCTGGGATGGAGAAAATTCTTACGGCTGTGCCCGTGTCAAAGTTGATAACGTCGGACTCAATAGCGTACAAACTTGCGTCTGCCAACTTATTGGCCCATACGTTACCAGCGATGCCTTTCGGCCACGCAGGAATCTTTCTTGCAGCCATTTTAGTTTACCTCGTCTAGATTACGGCTGGTCTGGAACTTCTAGGTAGAACACATACATTTCGCAGTGTCCTTCAGTTCCCAGAGTTGCGGCACCAGAGAATGACAAAGAGATGAAGTCATCACTGTCCGCAGGCCATGCTCCGCCGAATAGCACGGAAACCGTTGAAAGCGGGATTCCCGCGCCAACGCCAGTGCTCTGTCCATAGCGAAGATCGAAGATGCTTGCTGCGGTAAAGTCTGCCGCATGTGCACCAGTGTCCGAAGCGAACGCTACTGGGTCAGAGTCTACTCCAACGTTGATTGCTCCAACAGAGAACACCTCAACAACGTTGAAGATGATGTTAAGTAGGCGATAGTTGCTGTCGGCAAAGGTCAAAAGCTGACCAACACCTAGAGTACCCACACCCGCGGCTACAGACGCCGTAGTAACATCAACATCATTTGAGCCAGAGAAACCCGAGCTACCGAAGGTAATTCGGATCATCTTCTGGACTAGTGGGTCAGAACCTAGAAAGGCCTCACCCACCACAGGGATTTGCTTGCTAGCCATATTAGTTTACCTCATTCAGGATTTGACTCAGGTTTAGCTGAAGTCGTTGCAGTGCTCTAGGTTTCGAAGCCAGTTGGCCTGCGTTACTAGAACGTCGAACGCGAACTTCCAAGCCAAGGTACCTCGCTGGTTCAATGGGTCGAAGCCCGTCTCACCAAGGCCCTTGCGGATGATCTCCACGCTGTTAACTCCGCCCCCGGTGTTTCCACCTGGGTTGTAGTCCGCAGGAGCAGCCGTTGGGTTTAGATTCGGCATCTGGCTTGCAAATCCGGCAACACCGTGGGAGTCGGCGCCGATGAACAGCATGTCGTAGACATCCGTGTTCGTTGCGCCACCGTCAACGTAGATGCGGGCGTTTGAACTCATGTAGAATACACAGTTCATAAGCGTTCCCAGCATACCCGATCGGATAGCGGTGTTCGGAGCTTCCTGTACGAATGCCGCCATGAAGGTGTCATCCTGTAGCAGGTTCTTCCAGGTGTAAGGGTGTAGAACACATGCGAAGCGACCACCCTCCACGGGTCTCGCGTTCTGATTCTCCAACTCAGCAAGCTGAATTAGGATGTCGTCGAACGTGATTTCGTGTGACAAGGTGCTGTCCAAAGAAGTTCTTGCAGTCTGACCTGCTGAGAAGTCAGTGGTTGCACCGTCTGTCAAGTCGTTTCGAAGCAGAGTATCCGCAGAAAGACCTGCCTGCTCGCCTAGCACACCCACCATTTCAGATAGAATAGGGTCGTAACCCTGCTCTACGATCCGCTGGGTGTAACCCATCCATGTACCGTAGTACACAGGGGTCACTGTAAGCTGAGTCAAGGTAGGTGCAGAACCTTCAACCGGGGTCACACCTTCCTGTGCTAGCGGAACTGTGATGGCTGAAAGTGACTCGTATCTGCGAAGCTCTAGAGTACCATAGCCAGTTAGGGTGGCTGGGGTAGCCCAACGACCGTGCACTAAACGAGGTAGTGCTCGGCTTAGGAGTCGGCGGGAAAAGTTTGTCTTAACCGCGCCTGCATAATTTGCAACACTTGCTTGCGCCATTTTAGCCTCTTGTGCCTAGGCTTAGATGGCATCCTTACGAAGAAGAGATTGCGTTATCTCTTTGGTTCTTCTAGGGGCATACCCTCTAATCCCGGCAATACTGATGCGGGTAGCTGTCTCGTCTCAACGGCACGATACAGTTGTTCCAAAGTCGGCTTTACGCCGCCGAAATACTGGGCTGCTGCTTCCAGCGCCTGCAACTCCGTTCGAGGAACTGTTGGGTTCCCGTGAGTAAGAGTTGCCACGTTTGGAGGAGTCAAGTCCCCAGCACGTTGAGCAATCGCGTTCGGGTCCAAGGATTCGCTGCCCTTCTTTAAGGTATCAAGCTGAGCCTGGATTGCCGACAACTTACCGTCGTACTCAGTGATCGTCTTACGTTCCTGAGCACGTACTGCCTGCAGTCCATTCCATCCACTATCAGCAAGGTCCTGTAGGGACCCACTGGTGTTTAGACTGGTTACAGGAACGCCCAGTGCGGTAAATTGCTGCAGATAACCAGCCGCTGCCTGGGCATCTGCCGCTTGCTGCTGTATTGCGCGCATTCGAAACTCGCGCTCTTCTACTAACTTAGAAAGGCGAGAGTTATCGTAACGCAACGCTTCGGCTTCTTCCATTCCGGCCATCTTCTCCCGGTGGTAAGCCTCTTCCCATCGTGCCTTCTCTTCTTCAGATTGTGCACTTAGAGAGTTGATCTGCCCTTGATACGTGCTTTGCAGCCGTCTCAGGTTTCGATCATTCTCAGTCTTCATCGCGTTAAGAGAAGTCTGAGTTGCTTCAAGTGTGCTCTTAAGTTCCGCCGCTTGAGCTGCCCAGTCTACCTTGTCCGCGGCTTCGCCGCCTACGGGCTGTGTGCCCGGTGCGGCAGAATTGGCTACCATTTCTGGCTCCATTCTTACCTCCACGGACGGCTAAAGGGTGCCGTCTACCATTAGATTATTGTACGTAAAAATAGCGAGCTTTACGCCCACTGTCCTAATAATACCAAAACGAACCATCCCATGTCAAGTGCTAGACCTTCGTAACTACGCCGCCGCCCCCACCCTTTGTTGCAGCCTTCTGGCTCTCGGCAATAAGTTCGGCTATGTAAGCGGCCCATTCCCCTGCCTTTACGGCCCCCAAGTAGGCCAAAGCTGGACCAGATAGCGGCTTACCCTCAGCCTTTAGGTCCACGATCTCATTCAATACACCCTTTGGAGTACCCTTGCCGAACCCAGCCGGCCAGAACGGAGACCCTGCTACGCCGCCAGAACCCAAGATTCGAGGATCGGCCAGCCGATTAGTATCATAGGTAGAGCGATAACCCTGCCCCACCATTGTTTCTCTTGGAGTAAAGCTACCACCCCCACCACCACTAAAGGAAGTCTGTCTTCGGCCTCCACCGCCACCACCCCCACCAGAAGTTCCACGCTTCTCTGCGCCTTCTCCGGCCAAGCCAGTCTGGGTTGTGTAGGCTTCTGGATTGTAGTACTTAGCCCAAAGTTGGTTGTCTTCGCCATAGGCGTCTCGCATATCGTAGTATTCGTCAATCTCTGGGTTGTCCTTTCTGTATGCCTTTTTATCGGCTCCAGATAGAACGCCATATACAGCCAATAGGTGTCGGAAATCCTCACCGAAGGTATTGGTTATTCCCTTCCAGAAATCATCGTTTAGCCGCTTGGCCGCTCCCCACTCGACTAACTGTGCCTGAGTGGGTGTACCTACTCCCATGGCCTCGGCAGTCTTCTTGACTATGCCATGCAACTCTTGAAGCTTAGCGTAGTCCTCAAACCCGCCGCCGGTTTCATACCAAGCAGTAATGCTGTCAGTCTCACCGCCCGCCTTTACGAAAGCTTCCTTGAATACATCGAAGTTCTCGCCCGGGCCGATCGCTGCCAACATTTCCCACACTTCGCTTTCTACAACTCCCCGTTCACTATTCGGAAGATTTCTTTCCTCAATAGTCTTTAGGGATGTAGCACCAAAGACTTCCGCCAACTGCGCTGGCGTAAACTTACCCTCTGGGTAATTCTCCAATATCCATCGTTGAAGTTCTGGTAGCCCAAGACCCTTAGCCTTTTCTAACCATTCTTGCTCAGCAGTTTCTTGCTCATAAGAGTTCAAAGATTCCCATTCTTTCTGCTTAGCCATATATGGGTCCCACTGTAGAGCCTTGAATGCGTTATTCATGGCCTCAAATGCCGTATCGTTCTTTAAGCGATATGCGTCATAGCCTTCGGCATTTGTCTGCTTCAATAGTCCTTTAACCACGGCCTCCGGTACGATTATTCGATGGCCCGGAATCTCTAATGGATTCTCGCCATCCTCAAAACCAGCGCGACCCGCAACTTCGTGAACCAAGAATGCGCCAGCTAGATCGGTTCCGACTCCAGGTAAGTCTTCCTTCCACGCCTCTACGCGCGCAACCCAACTGTCATATGGTTCCTCATCTTCAACATACCACTTAGGCATCGTGGCATCAATGTAACTCCACCACATCCGTTCAAAGTTATCTGCAATCGTCTTTTCAGTCTTGTAGCCAACGATCCAATCTCGCTGTGCCACAGCATAAGCAGGATGATCGTCCAGAGCCTTGCGGGTACGGAAATAGTTCTTAAAGCAGGTTCGGCGTACCGCGGAGTCTGAACCAATACCGCCGCTAAGCTGACACTCATTAAGCTGATCGTGTGCCAAGGCCAAGGAATCATAGTAGGCTTGAGTGACTTCATTCTCATGAATTCTCTGAGCCATGAGTTCAATACGCTCTTGTCCATAAGCCTGTCCGCCGCCCTGCGTCTCTACCCAACGTGAAGCGCCATAAAGCTGAGAAACCCACCCCTCTGGGGTTTCCCACTTCATATTCTGGTAAATCTCCATACGAGTCTCTGGTACAGGATCAAGTTGGAAGATCGCGGTACCAGTTACGTTATTAATAGAATCCTTCAAGAAGTTAAGGTTATCTCGAACCGCCATGAGCTGAGCTTCGGCGTCTGAAAATTCCTTTGGATAGATTCCAGTAAAGAAGCCCAGAAGCTGTGAGTAGTACTGGGTTTGCTCGATATGGTCGCGAGCCGCTATCCATCGAGGATTTTCTCGATTACGTGTAATGTGTTCTTTATCAAAGGTCGGCGCACCAAATTCATCATAGCCAGTAACCACGAAACCAAGAGCATTGTAAATCTCGCTCTGCACTTTGGCAAGATTATCTGGATTCTCCGTAAGCTCCTGCAGGGCGCGCATATATATTTCCTGTTCTACCAAGAAGTCCATCCATCCTACATCCTCAGTAAACAGGCCAGGGTCTCCTGGGTAACGAGACTGGCGAAGCGCGCGTCGAATGTCCCGCTGAATCCATGGAGGAACTACCACATCCACTTGTGAAATCAAAGAGCCCACAGGGTATCTCTGAGTATCAAGCATTCCTCCCTGAATCAAGAGGAATTGAATCCATGGGGCCGGTCGGAAACCAAACATCTGTCCATACTCGTAAGCATAGTTAAGAGCCTCTTCATATGGTCCAATGTTGTCAGGAAACTCTCCAGCATATGGAGAAGGCCGCGGCAATACGTATTTACCCGAAGAAAAGTATATTGGGTTGAACCATAGATCAGTACCGGGCAATCGAAAGTATCCGTATAGGCTGCGCAATGGTCGGCCTGCACTATCGGTCGCACCGTTGTCAATCTGGTGCTTGCGTTGGGTTCTCTGATATCGACTCCACCACGCCAAATATTCTGGGTGCTGCGCAAAAGCCTTAATCCAAAATATCGGTCCACGACTCTGGAACATCCAGAATGGGGAGACAGATTTTATCATGTTGTCAATACGATAGTTCCTACCGTATTCCAACATCCGGTCCTGCGTAAACTTAACTGCCCCCTCAAATGTGTCTGTGCCCGTGGCAGCATTAGTCATCGCTGAAAGTTCTTCTAGACGGCCTGGATTAACATCCGCAATTGCCTTGGTTCCATCCATAGCAACGTCGTGTGCCGCTCCCTTTCGCCAAATAGCCTCATCAAGGATTCCCCGAATAAGCGTTCTCTGGTCGGCTGGGATGTTGGCAAAATCCATTGTGCCGTCAGCGAGGCCCTTTACTATGCCCTGCTTCAGTTCTTCCAAGCTTCTTGTAAGCGCCGATCTCTGGGCAGTGATGTCATTCGTAATTCGCAACCAGGACTGAATACCGTCAGATAGCATCCAGCGAGGGATCGGACCCGCCGCGTGCCCCACTAATTCTGGGGGCAGAGTAGCGATGTCAATAGACACGGCCAGGGCTCGGGCTTCGTCCTGTAGGCGACGTAGGGCTCCAATGGTATCTTGATGTACGGGAGGTGCCGCTGCTTCTGTAATCCCTCGTCGTAAAGCATCATTTAGTGCGCCCTGTTCTGCTCTTGCCCATTGAAGTTCTGAAGAGCCCGCTGGCATGTCAAAGATTTCACTTGTTATTTGCGCTAAACGAGTTTCTATTTGCGATCTGGACATGTATCCAGAAGCATATCTTCCTAATGCTTCACCCTGAACAAATAATTGATCTGAAAGGCCACTTAGACGAGCAACTTCTTGTTCTAAGAAGTCAATGAATCCCTGACGAGTTTGAGTGGCTTCTGCCCCCCAGCGACTTCGTAGCGACTCTCCACCATCATCAGCCTGAGTAGCGAAGGCTTCCCACAAGTTATCTGCGTGTTGAGTAGCATCGTCAATAACCTGCCCGGCGTTCTCTCCAAACTCCTTAGCCACAACCTTTGCTACGTCCGCGGTGGTCTGAGCCGCGCTAGTAGACGCTACATGCTGTGCAGTAAAGGCGGCGTTAAAGGCCGCTTCCGCGTTCTTGATAGTTACGTTTCTTCCAAAGAAGCTTTGAATCAGGTGTTTGCGTAGGTACACCGTACCCCGCCAAGAACTAAAAGACACACGCGTACCCGCGCCTGCGTCGGTTAGACGAATAGCCCGCAGTGCCCCATTCTCAAAGTCTAGGTCAACGCCAGCCTTAAACAGGATGTCTCGAAGACCCGGCACTTCCACGATCTCTCCCCGGAGAGCGGCTTCGATAGCCTCATCATTGAAAGTGATGATGGCTTCGTAAACTTGCTGACCAAGGCGATCAAAATGTTCCCACGCCGCTGCTCGAAGAGGACCTGGATCAAGTCTTAAGGGACCAGGGAAGACGCGCAGGAAAAACTTCTTAACATTATCTCGAATGAGACGAAGTTGTGCATCATGATGCAACAGAGCTTTAGCAACTGCAAGGTTTTGTGTGCCCTTTGCAAGTGCCTCAGCGGTCCCAGCCGCCGTGTCTATGGCTTCAGAGATTTGTCGTTCGGCATCGAATAGCCGGGCGGTAGACTCACGTTGCAGTTCTCCAAGGCGGTAGTAATCCTCGCTCATGGTGTAGACAATCTTCTTGCCTACTCGCATTTGCTCGGTAGTTACGGTTAGTTCCTCACCTTCCAGTCCTAGGCGTACTTCTCCTTCCTGTACGCCGAGCCGAACGCCGCCGGACCCACGAGTACGTACGGCATCCCGAGCTTCCTCGGGAGTCATCTTTACCCAAGTCTGCTCGCCGTCGCCAAGCCCCATGCGAAATTCATGTCCAGGTTCGAATACTTCACCATCCTTTACTGGACGCCACCAATCATCACCAACACGAACCGCACCACTGCGCGTTCGGTCAATAACTACTGGTTCTACTACTCCAGGGATTGGTCGTGTAGTGCCCGCAGTGCCGCCCGGTCGCATATCATCAGCAAGCGATCTTAGGGCTGGGTCATTACTACGATCAACTAACTCTGAGTTGATCTTGTAGATTGCCTCATCTACATACTCTGTGACGGCTTGAACTCTGCCTTCTGGCTTTACCTTGCGCAGTACATCTTCAATATCCTCGACAATAGGCCGGAAGATGAGCGCCCGCATCCGGCGGTCCACTCCGTTCTTTTGAAGTATATCTTCCCAGTTATCTGGAAGTATCTGCGAGAATAAACGCTCGCTTCGTCTACCTGAGCCACCCAGTATGTTCATAAACTCTGCGGCTTTCTCTACATCATCAGCGGACGCTAACCATGCTTTACGAAAAGCAGAAATGGTATCGGGAGTCGCACCCAGTTGAACCATGTCATCGACGATCTTCTCCAAATTAAACTGATCCATTGTCCAGAATACAGAATCAAACTTCTGGATAGACAATCTAGTTCGAAGCCCGAATTCTATCAGTGCATTTGTATTGACTGCCCCACGCGCTAGAATGTTCTTGGTCATACCTACTTGATCCCAAGACCAGCGCAAAATCTTCTGCAACAAGTTATCTGTTGCGCTGCGCGCCTGCCGTACTGCTCTCTTCTCTGCAATAATTTGTCGCCGAGCGTCAGTTAGAAGACTTAGTGGACCATACTTAAACCGTTGGCCCTGCAGTGCTCTCTCCACAATGGGTTCAACGTAATCTAATTCCCCTTCTAGTTCGTGGATAGCACGACTAAATGCCGTCTTAAATTCTTCTCGAAGAAGATTACGACCAAGCAATCGACGAGTATTGATGCTATGTAGAGTGCCCATGTCATCATACAACTTACCGCCCGAGAGCAAGAAACGTACAGTAGAATCCAGGTAGTTAATAGCCGTCCAGCCCGGACGCAATCCCAACCACCACTCAAACAAGTGGTTTCTGAATCCGTAGAACAGTTTAAACGCGCCGCGACCCAACTCCATGTCGCCTTCCATATTCACGCCAATGCGCTTCATAAACTGCCAAATAGGGTTGTCGTCCAAAGTCTCTGGACCTAGCTTTGTTTCATGCAATCGTCTATAGACAGTTTCAAAGTTCTGTGCAAACTCACCAGCAACGAGACGTGGCTTAGATGCGATTTCTTCTGCAATAGCCTTAGCCTTACTTACCTGCTGAGCTACTGGCAGATTAGGGAAATCTCGAATGGTGTCCCGGATCGCACGGTCATAACTGCGCTGAAAGATGATGTTATAGGCATCGTCAATAAGTTGTCCCCAGTTGTCTGGGTTAATGCGCTGCATCCATGCTTCGGACATATTAGGATTGTATAAGTCCTGTAAACCGCGCGCAAGAACTTGCCATCTTCGCGTCACACTCGCAGGTAATTCTGCGATTGCGTCTGGGTTGCCTTTAGCAGCCGAAGCCAAAACTTCAATCATCTGGTCTAAACCACGGGTTGTACCAATAGGCCCTGTCAAGGTTTGTTCAGTACCTTGCGCCAGCTTCTGAATCAAGTTACTTGCATTTCTCTTATAAACTCCAGCAACAGAGCTATGAGCCTCTGCAAAGAAGAAATCTAGCACAGTTCTGATGGGCTTAGTCTCAAGCACGCCCGTAGACCTAACCGCCCGGCCACCTAGTCTAAATAGATCACCGATTCCTCCACCCACCTCTGAAAGAATCTTTTTCCCTGTGCCAATGCCCATGAAGTTGGATATGTCGAAAGCAATACCCATGGCAAGGTTTACGCCCGCATGTTCGTAATTATCTCGTATGGTACGAATTACGCGCGGGTCTAGTGGACCCATATTCTCAAGTTCCGCTATAGCCACGGCCTTAAGGAAGGCTTCCTCTCTCCAAGGCTCATCCAGTCTAGACCACATAAAGAATGGGCTATACCAATGTGCCGCGCGAAGTTCAAGCTGCTTAGCCTCGGTCATAAGGCTAACTGCTAATCCCCCCTTTCCTTCTGCCAGAGCAGCATGCGCCTGCGACTCTAAATTCGACTTCTCATGGAGAGCTTCCTTGCGAGTCTCTTCCATTCTATCTCTATCCCGATTACTTCTCGCTAAGGCCTCTTGTTGTAACCCAGGTTCAGCGTTAAAGATGCCCTGAACGTAGGCATCAAACTCTTCATCAGAGTCAAAGGTATCTCGATAAATCCCCATGTCCCCAACTCGACCACTTAAGCCTCCGCGGCTATAAATGGCAAGCATGGTTTCCATAGAGCGGTCGAACTCACCCCGCCAATAATCTGGGGGAGTAACCCAAGTAATCTCATCGGCCCGTCCACTAGCGATGAGTGTGTCTATTTCATCTTCTGTATACTTAGTGTTCGTGTCTTTATCAACGCCATATGGCTTAATCTCTTGTCCAAATATGCCCGCGCCAACCTCTCGCATATTGGCATACTCATATCCTAAGCCGGTAACAAATACCTTCCCAAGACTTGTAATACCGGCCCACGCCAACTCCATGTGAGAAATACCCGGACGCCCTTCCTCTGATTCTCGGGTTGTAACATTGGCTAAACCGCGAACTGGCTCTTCCAATAGTCTAAGGGCATCAAAAGCACTTTCCCACCAAGCAAGTTTCAGTGGAGTAGGTTGTGGAACATCATGCAGAGTAGGAACAAACGCGGTGTCTTGGGGTAGATTTCTAGTAATAGAATCCTGCCACATTTGAGTACCACCAGCATCATAGGCACCAAGCTCAATTCCTTGCAGCTTCTGCTCTACTCCCATTATGTACAAATCTTGGCGCTCTTGTAGAGTCAGGGGCTTAATGAAATCATTCTCGATCATTCCCATTGTGTAGGAAATGCCGGTGTCTTCTATAGACCATGTTTGCTGCTTAGGGTCCCAGAATAGGGGCATGCCGGTCGGATCAGTGGTTGGGTACGGATCATTATTCTCATCAAAACCCAGGAATACAATATTTCCGTACTCCGGCCACTTCTGCTCTGCGTGTCTCCAGATAGGCAAAATCTGACGCGTCTCTTCTGCGGCATTAACAGTATCCGCAAATGCGTCAGTATTCCAGAAATCTTCTCTCTCTAGTGTAGGTACTCGGGGGTCTTCTACTCTATCTGGCAGCACCAAGGTCATACCTGGGTGCAATACTTGACGGCCCGGGTTAGAACCCTGAAGGTCTACCTTGTACCGCTCGTCTCCATATATTCGAAGAGCGATAGAACCCCAAGAATCACCAGGGGTAACGAAGTAGATATCACTACCTTCGTTACTCTGGCGAGGGGGCAAATCTCCGCCGCCGCCTCCCCCGAATGCCGGTTGTCTGCCCGTTATAGCTGAGGCACGACTAAAGACATCTTCGGGACTAGTGGTAGAAAATGATGGCGGAGGTGGGGTAGAAGTTGGAGGATAGGTTGGCAATTAGCCCTCGATTATTGATTCAGCACCTATTTCTAAATCCATGGCCTGCTCTTCGGCAGCCTTAATTCTTGGTCTACCTCTCGGTGCCAGAGGCTTTGGAGGATTTGGCACATATGCTGGGTCTTCTAGGGCCTCTCGAATAAACAAAACGTAGAACTTGTTATTCTCTTTATATAGTTTATCAACAGCCCATCCCTCTCGGGACCACTTGTTGCAAACTATATCAACCTCTCCAGCGCCTATACTTGCAAACTTATACTCTTTCATGTTATCTCCTTAGAAGTATCTAGGGTTGGGCGGACGAATCAAATCACCAAACTTGTTTCGAACCTGTCCGGTTAGGGAACCGGCAGAAAAGAACGGATTAACAAAGCTTCGAGCTAACGGCCCGAACGCACTTAATTCTCTACTCTCAGTCTGTGCCAACATCGGATCAAGAGCCGATAACAATTGTCCTTGCTGAGTCTCAGTTAGTTGAGAAGCTCCAGAAGTCAACCTGTAGTCTTTAACAGTATCTGCTAGACCCCGCAAGAAGTTGTACCCCGGCCCAAAGTCATCCGGGCTCTTTCCAGAAATACTCAAAAGCTCATCAAATGCAGTCAATGCGTTCTGTGCGCGTTCCCCAGTGAAGAATTGAGTACGAAGTTGGGGGGTAATTTCTGTGGCTGGCTGAAGTCCTTCTAAGAGTTCTGGATTCAAGTGCGAGAACTGTGTAGGGTTAGATTGATAGAGGTTCGTCGCCACGGTTCTCTGGTCTTCTGGACTCAAAAACGGAATCAGCAAGTTAGAAAGAGTCTGGTATTCCGATACTGGGTTTATGACATCCGGTGCCAAAGCCTTCCACCACTCAGGCGCGCTCGCGATCTGGTGCTCGTATGGACTAAATGTAGCAGATATCGGAGCAAGCGGGCCGGCGGGACCAATATCCTGGATAAACCCACCGCCGCCGCCACTACTCCCCGATTGAGTAGATGTTGATGTACCCGATCCAAAGAATTCCTCAATAAACTGATCGTAAGTATATCCTGCGCCCATAATCTCGGCTAATGCCTGCTGCTGAGACTCGGGTGTTGAATATCCTAAGTCAAGAAGGTAAGGATCAGGAAGCGGCTGGTCGTCGGGCCAGCTACCTGGAACAGCACCACCAGAACCTCCTACTTGAGTTGATCCTCCATAAGCATCAATTATACCTTGTTGTGTTTGGGGATCGAGATACTGCCAAACCTGATCGCTAATTCCGTAGGGCACGTTACTTTCTCCCGAACAGACGTGGAATGCCCGCTCGTTTAGCTTCCATTACTCTAATGTACCGCTGAACATGGTCAAATCCAAAACGACGTTGTAGTGCCCGGAAGTGTGTATTTTGCAATTTGCTGTACTGAATCAACGCTGGGTCGGTCTCCGCCCCAACGCGATCCAACGTGTTCTTCATTGCCTGCTCAAATGGATTACCCAATTGCTCCTCCTATCGAGCCATCAAGGCCCGGTTGTTGGTTAGAAAGTCGGTTAACTGTATCAAGGGTTGATTGACCCGGTGCGGGGAATCCGGCTTCCTGTGGAGTTCTTGCGCCAGTAGCACTAGCCGTACCCAACGCGTTACCTGGGGCCGTTCCACCCCCACCCTCTGCCGGTCTTCCTCCATTCTGGCCCTGTTGATTCATCATCAACTGAATAACCATCATGGCGGCCTGATCCCCCATTGCGGCGCGCTTTTGTAGTTCAATCAAAATCCCATACTGAACCATAGACGGATGTTGTTCCGCCATTTCCATCATACGCTGCTGCCACTCATCGCCGGGCTGATCCACATCCCAGTATCGCTCCATCCTAGTTCGTAGAGATAGAGTATCTGCGGACTGTGTTGATAGCGCAGCGTTTGTTACTTGCTGATTAGGGAACTCGGCCTTGATCTTGGCCGTTACCTTATAGTCAGCAATCTCTCTACCAATCATCTGGTCGGCAAAGTTCTTGCCTTTAAAGGTCCCGTAAACCCGCAGCATAGAGTTAGAAGCAAAATTGCGAACCAATTTAAGCGCCTTATGCGCCCACTTCGACCAAAACAATTCGATCTGTCGAATAGGCTCAATCAGGCGAATGCGGTTCTGGTCAGTCATCTGGCTGATAGCAAACCCGGCCCCCTGTCCTTCCATACCAAACAGGATATCGCTGAACCCAGATTGCTGTAGACGAGATCGCAAATAATCAATCTGCAGATTCGAGTCCGGGGCATTACCCGGCCATGTTGGGAACCCAATCTCTTCGTCTACGCTTAGGCTAATTGACTTTCCAAATCCAGAGTCAACCGTCACGGATCGGCCCGGTAAGGCCTTAACAAACATAGGTAACGAGCTATAAACATCAATCTGGCGCTGTCGCCGGTTGACGTTCCGCTCGATCATCACAATAGAAGGCTCAAGTGGGCGGATAACTCCGTGCCCCCACTTATCAGGTTCTTTCAGGTCTACTGGCTTAAAGAATCCAATGGTAAATGGAAGTTCTTCGTAACCCTCCATAACTCGGGGAGTGAACCCAGGAATGAACTTCTCATTGAATAGAACAGCATTAATAATGTAATCGCCGTCAGGGTAGTGTGCGACCCGCCAATAATCAATTAGGTCATACTCCACATACATCTTCTCAGCTTCCCGTCCGGTAAAGGTCTCGTCTCTAAAGTTGTATAAGGTTTCTGCGTCATACACAGACATGCGAGTTGCGTGAAAAAGATAAAGCCATCGCTGTCTACCGCCAGGGACAATATAGACCTCTAGCGGATCAATAACCTGAGTTCTAAGCGGCAGTTCCAGGAACGCCCGCATAGGTATAGACTGGGGTGCTCCCAACTCTGCATCGGGATTAGGTAATTGAATTAGGGCGGCGTGTCGATTTGCTAAGTAAGGGTCCCAGACGCTCTTAACTACTGCGGCCCCGTCTCGAACCATGTGCATATTCACCATGTAAGGAATAAGCATATCCTCTCGATCGTTGGCTACATCAATAGCACCATTAAGAAACTTCTCTACGTTATCTGTGGCCTTCTGCTCTTCTGAAGATGGAGACCACCCCACTGCCTTAAACTCTAGGGGATGAGACCCAAGAACACCAACAGCAACATCAACGACATTAGTGGGCGTAGGATCGGGATACTGTGTCTCGTTAATCTTAGCCCGCGCTTTGTAGTGGGACTGGTCATAAAAATCCCGCCAACGCTTGATCTGGTTATGCCAAGGCATCGCCATAGTTTTGGCGCGTCTATACCGATCAAGAATTACGGGTAACGTTTCATTAACTAAGGTTTCTTCAGGCATTTAGGCCCTCACGTTTGACATGCTTTTTCCATTGTGCATCGAACTCTTCTTCTGTGAGTCCGCCAGAACGAAGTTGCGGGGGCAGATTAGTCTCCTCCTGTATCTGTTCTGGAGATTTTTCTTGAAACTGGGAGCCCTCAGCAAACGGTACTTCGATTTGAATGGGCTTACTTACGTCGTAACCGTGTGTCTTATAGGCATAGAACGTTGCCATCGCTAGGGCGATAGCCGCATCAGTGTGGTGCGCCGAAGCTCGCGGTGGCTTTACGATGCGAAAACCCTTACCTTTTTCTTCTGCCATAGCGTATTGCATATGGGCACGGAACTCTTCATCCTTATAAGTCAGGATTTTCTGATTCTTAAACAACCCATACAGCGTCTCGCTGGCTGCAGTCATATTGCGCAGGGTCTGTGGAAACTCAGTAACGCCCTGGATTGTCACACCCAGACGGGTCATAGAGCGGTGTAGTTGGGTTGGATCATACACTATTGCCGCAATCTGGAAGCCTTCGTTATGGCGCTCTAGGATATACCGTTCCAACGTGTGTTCAAAGTCCATTGGCTCCGTGGGAGACGGTCTCCAAATCTTGTGGAAGGCCACATACAACATGTCCTCTTCATAGTCATATTGCACACCAACCACCGCCGTAGAGTCATGCTTAGTAGAGGCATCACAGCCAATGACCACGGGAAGTTGTCGGCGAGGATTCTTAGTGTCATACTCCAAGGACCCTTTAAGCACCGCCACCGTATCCCACCAAGAGATCGGCATGAATGGCTCCGAGCCAGTTGTCCATCTGTTCTCATGCAGACGGGCATACTCGTTCGGCTTCATTCCCGATGCAAGCTGTTCTAGGTAGTAGTCCTCAGTCTGCCATGGCATCCTGTGTGCACTATCCCAGTAAGCGAACATACGACCATTTTTCCAGCAGGTCGGCTCGCCGCTCGCATGTGTTATGTCGATCAATTCTGGTACTGGTTCACCATTCAGAACAATCTGCTCATATAGACTCCACAGAAGGTCCGACTGTCCCTCGAATCCAGCATAGGTACTAACGAATCGTAGCGAGATCGGGACGCCGGGAATCTTGATCGGCGTCATTTCTACCCACAAACGATTGGATGCCTCTGACGTGTAGGTCCACAACTCGTCCCAGAGGGTCAAGGCGTGTCGAGAACCAGAAGCGGTCTTATACTCTTGTGCAATAGCCTGGATACTCTTGTCGCCGGGATACACCAGCAAGTCTCTGTTTGGCTTCTCGGACAACTTGCCGTTTGGAAAATCGTCCCTACCGTATGTGGCGTCAAACAGGAGGTCGTCAAACATTCGGCCCATAGCATGTTCGTAGTCACCCGCTAGGCAGAAACTCTCCGTGTTATCCACCGCTTCCGAACTAAACCAGCCACCTACACTCGCGCCAATCGTTGTCTTCCCCGACTTCTTTGGACAAGAGTAGATAACAGTTGTATACGGTAACTTCCATACCCCATTTTCCTGATATGGAGTAAGACAATGCGCAAGAATCCTCTTCTGGTGTACAACCAGTTTTAGAGGTCCCGTCGGTGTTTCCAGATCGGTAACTGGATCATAGGCCCCGCGAATCCAGAAATTGCCTTCCTCGATCCACTTTACGTAAGGCTTCAAATTTACTCCTTAAAAGATACTTGTATCTTTGTCGAATAAGAAACAAAGACAAGCAAACCATTTAACGTTTGCGCCCATCGTAATTGGATGGATAATTAGTTGACTCATTTCCCATCCACCCTTGCCAGTTAGGTCATCCGCTAAACTCATAATGTCGATCATTAGAGTTTGTAAATCGCCATAATCAGTAGCCGTTACGCATCCCATTTGGCGGCGGCTATCTAGAGTAAAACTTTGAGTGATCGTCGATACGCCAGCCATTACTTAGCTCTAACTCTAGGGTTAACGCCGCGCGACTTGAAATATTTTGTCATCGGCTTGCGGCTATTAAGAATATCCGTTAGGTTGGGTGAAGTAGGATTAGGTGGTGGAGTGGCAATTAATCTTCTACCCTCACTGGCAGCAACTGTAGCCTCAGAAGAAGTTGCTCGCGAAGGAAGGGGTGAAAGCGATTGAGAAGGTGATTGTAAGTACGATGATGTGAAGGTGCCCGGCAGTACACTGGGTCTTTGCATTGCTGAACCTAATCCCCGTGCCGCTAACTCTTCAGAAGTATACCGAGGGTTACTTCCACCCAGAAGTAAACCGCCAGCGCCAACGAGCGCCGCCCCTCCGGCTACACTCCCAATCGTTGAGGGAGTAATAAAACCGGCCTGACCTGCACCACCCAAACCCGCACCACCGGCTCCCGCAGCCATTCCTTGCTGAGAACCTGTAGCCATTTGAATAGCAAGTCGTGCTTGTGCTACCGCTTGTTCAGCCTGTTGTAGCAGTTGTCTATTTCTTAGACTGTCTGGTAAATTTAATGACTTGATTCTAGAAAGTTCATTAAGGGCATTTAAAAGTGTCTGGCCGAGGTTTCCGCCGGGCGGAACTCCACCAGAACCTGGGGGTGCAATAGGCATAGTAACCTCTCTGAAATACCAAATTACGGGTATATACCCGTATTTTTATTATAGCACCCGTCGAGAGGCTACGTCAAGCTTAGTTTCTTACGGACCCCTAGCTCAGAAGGGAAGACTACCTTTATACCGTCACCTAGGGCCTCTTCAACTGCCCGAATGTCCTTAACAAGGCGCTCGAAACCCTGCGGCTCCACACTGGCCGCATGGTCAGTACCCCACATAGACCGATCAAGAGTAATATGCCTCTCAACCATGTGTGCTCCAAGAGCCACAGCAGCCACAGTCGTAGCCAGTCCAGTTTCATGGCCAGAGTAGCCAACGGGGTGCCCAGCAAGGGTCCGCCATAGCTGAAACGAAGACACCACACGGAGATTAAGCTCATTATTCGACGCAGGATAAGAAGAATTGCAATGAAAAATACCCCAGTTATCACACCCGTAATCCTCCAACCAGCGAATCGTCCGTTGTATCTCTCCAAGATCGTGCATACCCGTGGACCAAAAGAAGGGTAGACCCCGGGTTGCGGTGTGGTGCATTACCGTTTCATTGCTCATATGCGCAGAGGGCACTTTCAAAAAATCAAAAATGCTTGTATATAAATCCGGTCTACAAATATTGGCTACCTGTTGTGCCGCCCACCTGTCCCAAACACTAACGCCAACATGGATATTCAGTTCCCGAGCAAGCGGATAAAGAACATCCCTATAAATCTCATTGGGTAACTCCAATCGTTCTTTGTACTCCATGTAGGACATTTCCCCCCATGGAGTTTCCTTACGCATATCCCACATATGCTTAGGTACAGACTCTTCCAGTGCTCGTCGAACCTGAAACTTAACTGCGTCAACCCCAGCCTCGGCGGCGGCGCGCATCAACTGCTTAGCAATCTCCACATCCCCATTGTGATTGATGCCGATTTCAGCAATGATATAGCAAGGGTGGCCCGGCCCAATCTCTCTAGTCCCTACGCGCACTTGGCTTCCCTCCCTCAAACTGGAACGCCAAAGGTGTGTAAACCCGTACCATTTCTGTATCCAAGTCAAACTGCAAACATCGACCACACCAAACCGCCTCAACGGTCTCGTAATCTGCAATAGACATTACTATATCATTTAGATGTCCACAGTATGGACACAGGTAGGGGTATGTAGGCATTAGAATGGTCCTATTGTTGTTTCTAGATTGAAATCCTTAGCGAGTACGGCAGTAGTAGGATGCTGAAATGCCGCCAATCGCCAGACATCTTGCGTTGAGACGATGGTTTTTAGTGCATCATAGACCCCTGACAAATCTACATCATCGAAGATTAAGAAGTTAGATACTCTATCCTTAAACAAATGGAAATCTATTAGTACGTCATCATATTCGTGGGAACCATCAATGAATCCTACCGTATATTTTCGCTTGGGCAACCTCTTTACTTCTTCTGCCTTTTTCCCAATACGAGTAATTTTCTCTACAACGTCAGACTTTGCTTCTGCCATCACTTTTTTGAACTCTTCCTCATACGCGGGATCAATAGTAATAACAGATTTCGCAAATAGCGCCGCCAATAATGCGCTGCCGCCATATCGCGTACCCGTCTCAATATAGTCTCCCGGGAATAAAGTAAGAGCCTGAATGATGTATCCACAAGTCATTGGGCTAGTTATCGGTCCCTCTGCAAACCCAAGAGACCCAATAACCGCCCCAATTTTCACTCCGGCTAAAGAACCTTGAACAAACTCCCCTCTAAGGGACACTGTGGACTTATTAAGAGTAGATTCACTCATTAGTATGCTCTCCAGTCATCTATTGGAAAAATGGGGCATTTAGTGTCAGGGGTACAGTTAATAATTTCCCCACCATTCTGTGCATAGAATTGTTTGGCCACGGTGTAAAACATGTTGGTCTTGGCTACAAACTGTTTCTCGCTCCACCACCACTTACCTGCGCCTCGTCCAAACTCCCCATCTTTGGTATTCTCTTTATCATAGGGGATACCGACACCCTCATTATAGCGTGGATCAAAGTGGTCGCCGCGTGGGTCTCTAAATGTATGATTAAGGCCCACAAGTAATATTCGTTTGAAGCCACGCCGCCATGCTAGCTGTAACATCCCATAAGTTACGGTACCACCAGAAACCAAGGGCTCTCCGGCCTTCTGCGCAAAAACAGGTAAAAGCCTATTTTCGTGCTCAGCATCATAGTAATTCCACCACTCTAAGATTTCGAAGTTTGGGGGAAAGCCATCGGGATATCGTTTAGCCAGCATCTTTGAAGAATCAACAGAAAGACAGACTTCCTCTGCCCCGGCCAATCCAACCACCATTTCTTTCTGAAGTTTGGCGGTATGAACCATCTTAACGTCCACAACGGTCATATGCTTCGGAGTATACTTCAAGAATACCCGATTCGCCCCAAAGGTGTAGAATCGATCTAGCCATTCATTGGGAACCGCCTTAAGGGACGGCCCATTGCAGATTATAACGGCAGTTTCCATGCTATAGCTGTCCTTTTACTAGTACTTTTAAGTAACCATTCAGGATTCATACGAATTCGAGTAAGACATCCAATAAGCCCAGGAAGATCAACATTGTCAAGAACTATGGCATTGTCTACAACTTTACACATAGCATCCCAATCCCACATGGGAACAGGGTGAATATGACAGCCATCAATTAAACCAGTAACAAATCTTTGTTCTGGCGGTAAGGGCCAGGGTTGAGAATATGTCTGAATTAACCTTATTCTATCTGCAAATCCTTCTCGCTCTATTATCGCAGTAAGTGTTGCAGAATGTCCTGTTTCAGACGCATTTCCGTATTCTTGATTAAACATCTGATTTTCTAGAGGATCAATACAGTATATGTTTCCCAGTGGGCGGGCTACAGCTACCTTTAGGGCACTAGCTCCATGCCTAGTTCCAACTTCTATGTGATCTCCAGTGTATAATCGCCCAATGAAGTCCAAAGTTGCATACAAATTTCCCTGAAAATTGGGGATGTAACGCGGACTCATAAATAAGAATTTCCTTCTGGGTAATGCTCTAAAACCATTCGAGTTAAATTCCGACCCTTCTCATCATTAGGCAGGTGGATGATAATAGTCGTCTGAGACTTAGACAACCGGGCCTCTGGAACGGCAACTTTCTCGGGCCGGACTCGCACGGTCTTATCCCATTCTCGCTGGTATTCTCGCTTGCAATCGAAGCAATAACCATACTTTGGTGGAAAACGATCAACAGGCAAGAAGGCTCCCTTGCCCCCATTATGTCTTGCACACCATTTCTTTCCGGCGGGTGAATCGTAGGGTGCACTAGTCTTTGGCATTAGGTACCTCTGGTTCCATTGTAAGGATGGCAAATGGTTCTGGATTCCCATCCGGGGTTGAGAACTTATCTCTGCTAATATCAAATTTATCCGGGTCCTGCATTCCTCGCCATACGCCTTGCTGAAGAACAGAATAGGCATATCTATGGCTCACATTAGGGCCATATTTAACAAACACTCCAACAGGATGTCCATTCTTTTCCCATTGGGCACTCATCGTACTCCACCCATCTTCTAGGTGATTTACGAGATAACTAACGCTCAGACCCTCCGATGGCTTTGATGGCGGCATCGCGTTCCTCCCGGATATCTCCGATCGTGATCTGCATGACGAACACTAGAAATAAGAAGCTCAGATAGAGTTTAGGTAACTGAAGATAAAGGATATTACCAAAGCCGGCCCCCTCAGTCATCTTCACTATTATGTCTATCCCCCATCCATCGGGCGTACACACGCCAATATGAAACGGTTTCATGTTGCTCCCAAGTATATTCTGGTTTAAACTCCGCCCACGCCCGAATTAAACACCATTCTATCAACCAACGGGGCAGTAAACTAACCGTGACCCACTGCAGAGTTTCTTTCAGCGATATTCTGTCTTGTCTGTTGCCATCGTTCATTGCGTTCTCCCTCCCATTGTGAGTGCTTTTTCTGGTATTCACTGAAGAACGCGCGAGTTTCCCTGCTCCAGCCCGGGAACATATCATTAACAACCTCTGTACTTGCCCAATACGGAATATCTGTCAATCTTTCTACCTGTCCATACTTGAACGGATAGCAAAATTCATCAGAAAGTAAGACTTCGATGCCCCGGCGGTGTGCTTCACCCGCCCAAAGCAGTACATTTGGGGCTTCGAGGTTCTTTTCACGTAAAGAAGATAGTCGAACATCGGAAATGTCAATCGTATTGAACTTTAAGAGGATCGCCATGGCCATTTGGTATGAGAAAGTACAAGAATAGCCCACTGGAAACGGCCAACGCCACAAATGATCCAGTTCTACTAGCGGTAGTGCCCAAAAATTGAACTCTGGATTATCAGCGTATGCCTTTTCTACCTCTGGTTGCACTAAGATTGGAAAACTATGCTCGGAAAAGAGCCAATCAAGGTGCTCTTGCTTCTCTTTTTGCAAATCTTCCAGCCGGTGTATCTGAAACCAAGCATTCGGAACTATGCCCACGGGCTCCGTAAGGACATGCAGACCATTGCAAGACCAAAAATCAGCACCTGGAATGCGAATTTCAGGGCGGGTAAAGTCAAAATTGATTTGAACGGTTTTCATTTATGCCTCGTATGATCTATAAATCCACCAAAATCTCGTTCACCGCTCGGACATACTGGGGTTGCCCATCTTGGCCGGGAGTCTTCCCAATATTCTCTATGGTGATGCCCCATATATCTACTACATTTAGGACATATACACTCGGCAGCGTCTACAACAGCGCCCATTTGCAGGAGAACAGCCAATCGACGTTCCGCTTCTCGCCACTGGCCGGGGCTATCCAAATCAACTGCATAAATATTCATTACTTTAGCATACTCAAAATAGCTATAATCACCAATGAAGTTAGCATTATCCCAATCCAAGCCAGCCAAATCTCGTTCCAAGTATCAAACGGCTGATCTGTCTTATCTGGAAAAAGAAACTTCTTAATGGGTTCTATTTTTTTCTTGCTCATTTTGGTCTCCAGCCGTTCCACTTGTCTCCAATCGACAGTGTTCGGACTTCCAGGATGTTCGTTAGGGGTATCTTATGTGCATCGGACATATTGGGTTGATCCGTTTGGTCTGCTCCAAGTGCCCGATGCGGGGCAAAAACTACATAGTTGTCTGATACAAAGAAAATCCAACCTACGGATTCAATCATTCCCCCATCCATAGCTGCCGCTGCGGCCCACTCTAAGATTTCCTTCTCTGTTGCCCATGCAACTAAAGAAACGGGGTCTCGCCACTTTATATAGACAAGTCGTGGTTTCTTCATTGTGACTGTATCCACCTAATAATCACATCTAATTTGCGATCTATTTCGGCCAATCGTTCGGTATCCGAATATTCTTCTGTCCCCGACATCACGTTACTGTTATTGTATGTCGAACATATATGCCCAACGTTTGGCAACACAATACCCTGACAGATTGGACATAAAGCATACCAATCCATACTACTCGATCCTCGCTATTGGCCCATCGAAGCTCGGACTGTCTAACGACTCTATTTCTGGGTTTAGTATATAATAGTCAATAAGCGCCTGAAGTGCTTCAAAGAAATGCCCTTCCGCATATTCTAACCAAAAACCATACTGATACCCGCCGCGCTCCCACTTCATTCCAAGAGAGTTATATTCGATGTCTACCCCCTCATAACTGCCCCTAAGAGGATCAATAAGTATATCTCGCTCCGCCGCATCTTTTTGGATAATAGTAAAGGTTCTCATTATCTCTCCTATCTTAACCAGATTGTTGCCAAGATGACCGGCCCCAAGAACATAGCCAAAGTAGCCACCACCGCCAATACCGTCTGCCACCACTCAGTAGCAGAACTATCTATTGGATCACAGCCAATAGAGGCCATGTTGAGCACAGCCGCCGCGTCCAGGTCTTGTTGGATAATTCCGTTGTGTGGATGACCCCAATGAGCACTACGAAAATGGAAAGTATCACCGGCTACGATCTTTGGCAGCACTCCATTCTCAACATGAAATCTGCGAACTAATCCGGGTGTCCAGTGGCTCATTGTTCCTCCACTACATGCCACACAGCAGACTGGGATTTTGTTGCCCTTCCAAATCTTTCTAGTCGTTCGTTATAGTCGTTATAAGCACGAGTCTTTGCAAACATTCCCGAGTACTCCGCAGAACGTACCCAGTCTTTTGTGTCTTTCCAACTGGAGTAGGCCCATTCTTCAACCATCCAATCCCCATAGTTGGACTTACGAATTCGGACTCTTGGGTGATGATCCATGTTAATATCCTATCCAGGTCCCCACTATCGCCAGTACCCCTGCGCCGATCGCTACGACAATGCCGATTGGCAAAAGTGTCAGGAAAAGTAACCCCAAGAGGGTAGGGAATATCAGCATTGTAACAGTAAGAGTGGATCGATCATCAGAAAAGAGCCAGTCGAAATAGCGGTCAAAAAGTTTGCTCATCTATCTCTCCTATACTTATAGAGTATCATACTTCGGTAATTGTGTCAAGTACGAACTTATATTACCCAATATGGGACCCAAATTCCATAGTTCGACCCCGCCCCCAAATAGTTAACGAAAAAGGCCGCAACATGGTAATTTGGGTCTCAGAGGAACGTAAGGGGTAGTCCGCCCAAATACCGAATAAACCGTAATATGTTACCAATAAGCCAGATCACGCACCCATACACACCGCCCCCCTCATGGTACCTACCCCCCATAATCGATCGAATAGGGTTGGATGGTCAGGGTAATAAGCCCGCCGCACATTGTAGGTTACTGTGTGTGTGTGTATGTGTGTATATGTGCAGAGTTGGATGCCCCGCCCTGGTCCTTGGAGTAGGGAGTAAGAGTGTGTTGTCTGACCATAGCTCCTTCATTGGCGATGCTAGTACCAGTCTAAGTACCAAGTCTAATGCTAATATAGAGTATGAAAGGCGGTTGTCCAGGTACGTCTCTAAATATATCATACCCCGCTCTACTGTACCCTTATCAATCACTATAATCTAAGAAAGAGCCATTCGCTCGCCTATAGCTCGCTCATAGACCTAAGAATAAAAACCGTTTAGCGGCGTTGTTACTATCGTATTATCCAGAGTATACCCGCCGCAGTCCCAAGTAAGTCTTCCTTTTCCAAGCCAAGTCTTCGTCTCAGATGCGCTTCGCTGTCCCGTACCATATCCTGAACCAGTCGCTTCGCTCCTTGTTTATACAAGAACAGCTCATAACGCGCTCTTCGCTACGACTTGCATATTCCTTCCTGCTCTCTCATTTTATGTGCTCTAGCTGTCAAGCTCCTCCGATACGAATTAAACGACGATAGCTGAACTGCTCGCTCCCCAAACCCAAAGCAAACATAAGCCGCTCGCTTCAAGAAGTCGTTCAATTCTATCGTCGTAAGTTCGAGCTTGACAGGTCGCACATACATGGTTCGCAGCAGGAAAGTTCAAAACCGCAAGGAGATAAGCATATGTTACAAATAGCTCTGTTCTTCTGGTTCTATTCTCTACCCGCTGAACTGCGGATTCAGCTCCACATCATGATGGAGACAAGGAGAATTCAATGAAATGGTTCGAAGGTCGTCTCAAATGGCACTCGTTCAAATTTGCAGCAGCCGGCTGGGTTGCTGTTGTAAATGCAGTAAATTACCAATTCGGACGCCCAGCAGCCGACATAGTGGCCATCACTATACCACTATGTCTAGTAATTCTATGGATCAGGAGACAAAGATGAAGAAGGAAGTTAGACCAAAGAATCTCCAGCCATATCTTCCCGGCTTGGAGCCCAGCTTCACCATTCAAGAACTCGAAGAACTGACACTTGAGTTACTTGAAATCGAAAAAGCCGAACGTACCCTGGCCACCATGTTCAAAGAAGCAAAAAGGAGATCAAATGCACTACAATACGGAAGCCGATAGACAACGTGCTTTATCGCTTCGCCTGGTCGAAAGTGCAAAATCCGACAGGTCTCAGCGAGAGCATGAAAACTGCATGCGAGTAACCCGCAATGCCGCCGGGCTAATCGTCCATTGCTACTCCTGCGAAGAAGCGCATGCAGACCTGACATTCTCCGGTATGATCCACACCGAAGAAGATCAGTTCGAACCCATAGAGCGCACGAACGAAACCCAAGGCGCTCCGTGTGATCGCTGCGGCTCCGTTGAAACCAGCTTCGTTGATGACCATATGACATGCTTAAAATGTGATGCAGTCAAACATGTCTATGACTTCGAATTCGGCGAAGCTAAACTACACTTCGGTCCTAAGTGGGACTAAGGAGATACCATGGACACAGGCTACTATGACGAAGCTGGCTTATACGTGACGACGCTAGAAGAAGTTCAAGAAGAAATCTGGCTCGATCACGTACTAGAACGCCTACACAACGGCGAAAAGCTCTCACCCGATCTAAGAGAAAAGCTCATCATCATGGGCTTTGATCCCAACTCTGGGGACTACATGGATAACAATGACATGGACCCCATCGATCTAAGAGAGCTTGACGAGTAACTTCTAGCCCCGGCGTCGCCTTGGCGTCGGGGCTATATTTTTGGAAGATCAAAACAAAGAAAAAGAAAGAAAACCCCAGGCCTTTTTTCTCGCCCTCCGCCTGTCGGCGTCGTCGGGCTCGAAAAAAGAGCCCCGAAACCTAATTCAAAGGAAAGAAAACCCCTTCAAGACTAACCCCTGGGATAAGTCAGCATGTTTCATTAGCAGATGTAGCAATACATCCTGATAAACACTGACTCCCAGGCGTTAGTCTTGAAACAATGACCCAGCACTTCCCGGACATGTGAGACAAGAAAACACATTCAAAAAAACATGCAAAAAATCTACCCTGACCATTTTGAATGTCCTAACTGTGGCTATCAATCATCTAGAAAGGGTATAATATACAACAACAACAAATTTTGCAATGAAAAATACCTTATAGAATACATTTCCAAGCTAAGTGACCCGGCACTTCCCGGGCGTGTGAGACAAGGAGACACATCATGCAGGAAGTTACGATCGTAGGAAACCTTGGAAACGACCCGGTACTTCGGGAACACAACGGAACCAAGGTCACGAACCTAAGTGTAGCAGACAATCGTCGCTACACCCGTCAGGTTGACGAAGGCGAAGTAGAAGTCAAGGAAACGATCTGGTTCGACGTTGCAGTCTGGGGCGCTCAAGCAGAAGCTTGCGTCGAGTACCTCAAGACCGGGCGGCAGGTTCTCATTCAGGGGTCCTTGATCCCGGATGACGCCGGCAATCCCCGCATCTTCGAGCGCAACGATGGCAGTCCAGGCTCCAAGTTCGAAGTCAGAGCCCGCCGAGTCCAGTTCCTCGGTCGAGCCGAAGCCTAAGTAAGTCTTCCTTCTACAATAGCCACCTTAAACAAGTGGCTATTGTGGTGCGAACCGACATCCCGACCACCACTAAGGCCCCCCAGATACTTACATCTGCCAGGGGCTTTCGTGGTGCAGGTACCAACTAGCACCAGCACCTCATAGGCTAGGTCCGGGCAAAACGCTGGCAGAAAAGCCCGGTAACACCCCCGCACCCGGGCCCGCAACATATCCCATCCAAAAACGTATAGCGGGCCCGGTTGCCAATACAAAAAACTTACCCAATAATTATTAGAAAACAGGAAATTGTATGGCCCCAAAAATTACTCAACGACTCTACAATATTAATACAAAAGACCCAAATGCTAAAAAAGTTCCTGTTATAGTTTGGGAAGCATTAGTAGAATTAGTATCTAAGATTGAAGACTTAGATATGGTGTTGAATGTAAATCGAAATATGTATGACGTAGAATCAAATAGTGCAAATGAATTTATTAGTGCTCTTGCTATACTAGATGAAATTATTTGGGATAATGAAAATAAATAATATAATTACATTCCTAACAATCCTTGACTTCTGGATTATAATAAAACTAGTCAGACACATGTGGACACCACCCAAATCTTTCATCTTTGAAGTCTTTATCTTGGCACTTGCATTCCTTGCCATCTGGCTATTCGCAGGACTAACCTAATGAAATTAAAAGAAATCCTACTAGAAATCCTACTACTCTGGACTACATCAATAATACTAATAACAATCCTAACCTTTTTCTTTCTAAATTTTAGACCAATACCCAAATGCCAAGAAGATCAAGTACTTATTGGCACAGGAAACTTCAGTAATAGCCGATGGTCACAATACCAGTGTGGCCCAGCGGCTGATAACTACATTGACCCTGACTATCTAGACTTCCTACTCTGCATCAAAGACAATCCAACCTGCAGCCATAATGGTGCTGGACCAATCCCCAATCCCGAAAGGACAAAACCAAAGTGAAGCGTTATATTCTACCCCTAATCTTCTGTATTCCCGCACTTCTGACTCCACTACTCGTAGCCCGAGCCAATGGACAAGATACCTGTCCACAATCAGAAGGTTGGACCAAAATCGACAGCGATGATCTCAGTCTATACCCTGTAGATGGAGCAACTGAATACTGCTTCAAAGCCGGCAGCTCCAACAGCCAAGGCTGCGAAGGCGGCCTATTCGAATCATGGCCTCAACCAGAAGGCACCTGCGGCCTAAGCCACTGGGCCTATTTCATTCCTGAACCAGAAGAAACCGCAACCCCAATCCCAACCGACGAACCAACACCTACTGAAACCCCGGTAGATGACCCAACTCCTACTCCTACTGATGAATTTGATCCAACCCCAACTCCTACCGAAGAAAGTCTTCCTTCACCAACTCCAACAGATACAGAACTACCAAAAGCAGGATTTGTAAGCCAAGGCGAAATTATGAACGGAGAACCTTGGCAACTAACCGTACCCGGCTACGTATGGGCAGGTCACAACCAAAGCGATTGGCCGGCTGGACAATGGTGGATGTTGTGGGAAGGACTTGAGTTCCAATTCAATGGAGCTTGGTACACCACCATCGAATATATCATCGCCGATCCCACCGAAGTCGAACTGATCGGACGCGCGGCAGACTTCGATCTAATGCTAATCACCTGCCGCGGATATAATCCAATCACCAATACCTGGGCACAACGACTGGTAATCTTTGCCAACCTAAGCAACTAGGAGAACAACATGACATTCGAAGCACGCATCGCCATCGGCATCTGGCTGCTAGTCTTCACCATGCTGGGATTAATCGTAATTGCCAGCAAGATCGTCTGGTAATGAGCACAGCTTACATAGTTTTCTACATCGGCGCGTTCAGCGCCATCATACTTGGTCTAATTGGTATAGCACTAACCAAGAGAGAAAACACACCAATCATAGACCTATTGAATCCAGATGAACTTAAAAGCTACTGGACTCAACGATTAATTACAGAAGGTATAACTCAATGTACCCTATGTAAATCAGAATTTCGGCCAGGACCCGGCGAGAGTGAACGAGTATGTACCATCTGCATGCCACCAAGATTAATACAACCAACACCAGAACTAGCACCAAGAACATACCACCCAGTAGGTGGAAGAGCCTACACTCCATTATCTCAATGGTGGCCAGAACTATATGCCAAAGACAATGATAACACTGATAGCTAACATAATCTGGGCAACAATCCCCGCTATCATCTTCTATTTCATCGTCACCACAAACCCGTGGTTACTAACCCTAATATGGAGCGCCGGGCTAATTTACTACGCCCTATCAAAATGAATTACTCATTCTACAAACACAAACAATTCCCAAAATCACCTTCAGTAGCAGAACAAACACTACTAATCCAAGCCGGATTCCTCGAAGACCTCAAACCACTAAGAACAGGAATCATACAAATCTATGATGGCCGATGGTTCGCAGCTCAACATTCTATGGGCTACTGGCTAGTAACTGATCTCTATCCAAGCAGAATAAAACTACTCTGGGCGCTATTCAGAAAAACGGCCCACTGGCAAGGAATCTAATGACACAACCATTTACCAACGACCTATTTTGGGACTGTGAATGCGAAAATGCTTACATTCACTCAAAAAACCTAAGACTTAAATGCCCAAAATGTGGAGCCGAAGAATCTGAACAACCTGACAGCCACACATCAGAAGTATTAAATGGCAACCCACTAATATTTCATACAACTCGAGATTACGCTCACGCAATAGACCTAAACGCTGAATAACATGACACTCGTATCCGAAGAAGATGCCTTAAATGAAATACTAAAAGGCATTGAACTTGCACAAGAAAGAATCGCCGCAGGCACATTAGGCTGCTTTCATTGCATGAAAAACAAGGCAACCAACGTAATACTCCTAGTCACAGACAAAATAGAAAATGGAGCAAAAATCGACAATATCCGAGTAATTCACGCCGGCATTTGTTCCATGTGCGAAATGCTTGCATCTGAAGCAGATAAACAAGCAGCCGCAGATAAACTATTTAAAGAACAACCACAGACCAGAAGCCAAACGGGCGCGGCAGGCGGCTTATAACCGTCTTACAGATGGTTCAATTCCATCCTGGTCTACCTAAAAAACATAAAAAGACACCTAAAATAACCAAAAAAGAAAAAAATGCCTAATTGGACAATCTCTCTAGGTAAAGAAGGTCCTACAGATTCTACATTAATATTAACACATCCAGAAGGTCATAATAGAGAAGCATTTATAGAATCTGAAGCATGGTTTTGTTTAAGTGCAATTGCTGGAATGGAATATCCCTATAAAATCCCTACAAATAGATTTGACTCACATATTTGTAATTTAATATGGGCTCATGCAAATTTTTAACTAACAAAAAAACAAAACCACTTCCCTTTCTAAAATGAACTTTATAGAAACTCGTCGCAACAATAAAAAAATAATGCAATTATTTGGATTCGAATACAATCTAGACGATAATGACGTACTCTATGAATGTGATACACCAAACAACAATAACCGACTAAAAGCCATAATAGAAGACATAGCCAAACTAGACGACTGCGAACATGGTATACCCCTCGATCTATGCACAATTTGCCCTAATGAACTAACACACCCAAATTGCCCACATGGCCTCCCAATACTCATCTGCATGAAATGCACCCATGGCTAAACAAATAATCGATAGCGTCGGCATTGAAATGGAATTCATGAACATAAACAGAACCGATCCTAGATTCATATCTAGAATACGAACTAACCTAAGAAATTATAAACTAGGACATGACGCTTCATGTGAAACACCAATCTTCGCAATAGGAAACCATGAAATAACACTAGATACCAAAAAAGCAAGACAACTACTTGAAAACTTAACAAATAAAATAGTCATTGGTGGAGAACTAGCTTCTCCAATCATAGATACAATTTCACCAGATTGGATTCTTGAAATTCACAAACTATGCTCCATACTTAAAGAATATGGAGAAATAGAAGACACACCTAGAGCAAGCTTCCACGTTCATATAAATCTATCTCGAGAAGCCCCACTATATGTAATCTTAAACCTCCTAAAACTAACACTAGAATATGAAGCAATTCTATTCAGATTAGGTGGGATGGGCAGACGCCAACGCGGCGAGCAAAATCAATATGCCTACTGCAGACCATATCTAGGAAATGGTCCTCCAGTAATAAATATACGAACCATAAATTACCCAATTCTAAATCCAAAAGACCTACTTGAATCAACCTCAATACAGCAATTCTTTACAAGATACGGAAATGCCTATCACTTAGCAGAAAACGGAGCCAAATACATTACACCCAGATACATGAGTGTAAATTTTTATCCAATCTTAACTCAAGGCTCCTTAGAATTCAGAACTGCCAACAAAACACTAAACCCCAGATATATCATAGCTTGGACAAACTTCTGTAAAGCAATAGTAAAAAGAGCCTTTAGCACATCAGACATCCAACTTATTGATCCATTACCATTAGCCGACAACAAAACAATATCAACAAGAGAATTCATATATCGAATAGAAACACTAAACCTAGACGAAGCAACTCTAAATACACTGATAGAAATATGGGAAACATCTCCAACACCCATTTTTGACAACAAATGGATGTATTCCCATTTAGAAGAACCAACTAGACTTGACCCAGAAATATATGCACCAACTCCACTACCAAAGAAAACAAAAATTGTAGAACCAAAAATAATTGATGTAAGAAATGCAGAAAGAAACAACGACCCAGATCATGAAAATGACGTAGAAAAATTTCTAAACGAAAATCCAGACATAGACGACGAACAATAATGTGCCAACTAACTCTCATTGAATTCAAAGATCAACGCCTGGCTAAACTGATAATCAGGCCATTAACTGAAATCAACACAGTTGGAATATCCACCTTCGCCAACAACGATGGTTTTGGATATGTCTGCTTCTCTAATTTAGATAACATTATTAAAACAAAAGAAAGTGCACAAAACTGGTGGACAGATAATAAAACACAACTCCTAAAACCCAACAAAAACATAAACGGATTATATCATGTAAGAGCCTGTAGCCCAGGACAGCCCAAAAACGATCCTATACATTCTCATCCAGTAATCAATGGAAACTTAATCCAGATACATAATGGAACACTAGAAATCAATAAATTCGATAAAGAAAATAAAGAACTACAACACCTAATAAATGTAAACAACACAGATAGCAGAAACTTCTTAAATACACTAGAACATTTCGTTGAACAAAACCCGCCACTAACCAAAGAACACATACTTAAAACCTTAGATCATTGGTATGGAACTTATGCTCTAATGCTAATAGATAAACGAGTAAAAAATCAAGTATTCATAGTAAAAGATGACAAGAAAACTCTAAATAGCTGCACCTTCTATCATCAAAAAGAACCTATAGGAATCATTATAAACACTGGTGAATTCGAACTAAACTATATCGCACGCATCATCGAAAGCTTCTTAGACCTAGCAGATGAAACCAAAATCACATATGAAATAGAAAAAATCCCAGATTTAAAAATATTAAACTACAAAATAGGATCATACGCATACCCAGAAATCATTGAAGAAATCCCCACAAAGAAAGCAGAAAACAAACAAACCGCAGTAACCATATTCCACCGACAACAACCAACTTATTATTACCAAAAAGACAATAAACCAATAATCTCTTTGCTAGCCAAACTTAACATCTCATATACCGAACTACAAGTAATCTCAGAAGTTTGCCTCGGCAAAAACATTTTCATACTAGATGAAACAGAAATCCATCAACTTCAACAATTCCTAGAATATCTAGACAAACAATACTACAATAAAAACAAAACTGAAACTTGGATTGCTCTAACCAAAAAAACAGACAAAAGAAAACTCTACCAAGCAAAAAACATAGAGTTCCCTTACACTCTAAATAGCAACAACACATTAAAGAAACTACAAAAATCATACCCACTATAAAATGAATAACTACAAAGGGCTATTGGTCTTCAACGAACAATCATTCATTTCAGCAAAAGCCCTAGCCAAGCATTTAAACCTAAGACCAATAAAGAACGACATAACAATTGCGAGATTATCAAAAAGATTACCAATCAAAATAAGATACGGAAACTCCCATGTACCACACAAACAAGATACAAACTTCAACTCCACCTCCGTAATACAACTTTGCTCAAACAGCTTGGCGTTTTCAAATTTTTGCCAAAACAACAATATACTTAGTCCTATATACAACGACATCAATATAGAACATAATCTAACTTATCCTAAGGACTATCCAGTACTACTAAGAAATAAATATCACAGAGCAGGAAACGACATACTAATTGCCTACAATCCAGACTACTTATACGATAACGAATTCAATCACGAATACTGGACAGAATTCTTTCCAACTGAATATGAAATTAGAATACATTATATAAATAAAAATATAATTAGAATATTCCTAAAGCAACACCCACAAAATGAAAAACCAGAAATACCCATAAGAACAGCCAGACTTGGCTGGCACTACAGCATCAAACCAGAAAATGACGAAGAAAGATTCAAACAAGCAAAAACACTAGTACATGACATAGCAGAACAAATAAATCTAGGATTCGGCGCATTCGATATGGCATGGTCAAACGAACACAAAAAATACATCATCTGGGAAATCAACACAGCACCAGGCCTTAACGCAAATACTCTAGAACTATACGCTCAACACTTAAATCAGGTAATATAAAATGCAACCTACCATATCCCTACAAACATTAGTAAATCCGCCAGAAAATGAATTCAATGGCGTAATCCATTCATTAGAAAAATGGGGCGATTGTAAAATCGACTCAACTCATAGCCTAGAATATCCCATAGCAAGTTCATTCGACAAAAACGAAATTGTGATCCAATCAAAAATTCCACTAAGCAAATTAGAACTAAACAAAATCAAAGACTTCACAATAAGAAACATAGCAACAATGGAGAAAATACTTTTCAATACCTCCATAGAACCAATAGCATACAAAATAAAAAATGGCTTCAACTCAAAATGGATGGCTACTTCAACACTAACTGACAGCCTGAAACCACTTACATTAGCTACATTAACACAAGCCATAACAAAACAATCTGATCACAGGGGATTTCTAATCACTATCGGAAATGAACTTATACAAATCTACAAACCCTATTTAACTCCCGCTACAATCCTGTTAATACTAGACAAATATGCAGACAAAGATATCCCAGTAACCCAAACCAAAACTCATGAAGAAATAACCATAAACGGTCTAGTACTAATGATGAACATTCTGGAAAGCAACTTAAATATTAATCTATCTATAATTTCAAATGTCGAATATATGTACAAATCACTAAAAGACAAAAACCTACTACTACATGTACCCACAACCTTTAATGAAAAATACATAAAAGACATCTCTACCAAGAAACTAATAAAATTATTTGCAGCAGTTAACTCCAATCCCACCATACCCCAAAAAGAAACTACAACAACACCAGACAAGACACTAACCATACACAAAACTATCTCAACAGACAAATTCGCTCATCTAACAACATACATAAAGCCATTATCAAAACTACTAAGCAAGGACTTATCCGCAGATGAATCAATAGAAGCATTAGTAGCTACAGAACTAGTAGTACCCGATTGTGAAATAACATTAAAAATGAAAGACAATATCATCAACCTAACACCAAAAGATTTCAAGTACGCCTACATAGATGAAGAAGAACTATGGTTAGTACTAGAAGATGATGTAACATTAAGCACCAATGAAAAAAATATAGTCTCCGAATTTCTAGAAGAAGAACAACCAACATTTGAAAAAGTCAATCTATGCTATGACTACGAACAAAAATTGTCTGATAAAATCAAAGGACAAGTCCTTCTTCTTGAAGGAGCATAAATAATGATAAACTTAATCTGCGATAAATGTCACCACACACTATCCATAAAAATCAATCTTAAAAATCTAAACTCACAAGTAAGACTTATACTATCTGAAAATAACCCCGCCGAACTAAAACTACAAGCCTATGGAACAACAGCCATAAATCCACTTATAGAAATTATAAGTTATAGATGTGATTCATGCAGAAAAGTAAAATCAATAGACGAAATATACATCTGGTCAAATACAAATGACAAAGTAATAAAGGCATCTGACGCCGAAATATTCCTATTTCCTGATCGACCTTGGAATAATCTCGTACAAGAAAAATCTAACACAACTCCAGATGACATAAAGAAAAAACACAAAATGAAAGAAGAAACAGTAATCGTAAAAGTAACTTTAAACGATCTAAACTGGAAACGAAGTGAATAACCTAAACCATATCTTTGGAACAGACCCAGAAGCATTCATCTTCGACAAATTCATAAAAGATGAAAAACTAGGATTAATTCCAAACATAATTCCTCCAATCGCACTAGTACATGACTTCGGAGCAACCTACGAAACCATAAAAGGTAAAAATGTACTAATCAAAACAGAAGAATTTCAATGGTCAGAAGATGGTGCAGCAATAGAACTTCAAATGAATCCAACAAACGATTCAGCAACATTCTTATCAAGAATTGCTCTTGCAAAAATTGAACTCAATAGTTTCCTTTCACAATTCAATTTAGAAGCAACCACAGCTTTTCCAGTAGGCTTTTTCAACCTAAACAAATACTGGAAGAAAAGAAATGAAGACTTTCGAAGTTGCGTAATCTTCGGTTGCGATCCCGATGAATTTCCTTATAAATACATAGAACTAGGTCTAGATGATCCAGAAAATAAACACACATTAAACGTAGAAACACATAAATATCGTTATGGTGGCGGCCATATCCACATCCAAGCACCAACAAAAAATCCCGAAATCTATCTAGATAACTGGGCTAAAGCATCTATAGTATTTGACTTCCTAGCTGGATTAGGAAACGTATCATTCGCCAAACCTACCCAAACTAGAAAGCTAGAAAAGTTCAGACTAAACTACTATGGAAAACCAGGTAGAATAAGATTGCAATTCTACAAAGAAAAACCAAAAACATATGGAATAGAATACAGAGCACTTTCCAATTCTTGGACAAATTATCCAAACATGACAAACAATCTTCTTCATTTACTAGACATTGCAGCTACAGTAATTGAAAAAGACATGGGAGATAAATTCATCACCCACTTTGAAAAAGATATACCATTAATGCACAAAACAATCCGAACACTAAATAAAACTATAGCAACAACTCTACTACAAAGGTGTCTAACATGGACAAAAAAGAATATAAAAAGCAACTCCTAAATAATACACATCTAAAAGAAATGATTGAAGTGGACAAATATCGAATATCTTATTCTGTAATTTACGGCCACTCAATAGACACATTAGGTCAACTCGCATGTTTTGCGGGACTCAAAAGTGTATTGCAAGACAAGCATAACATGGTATACCTATTAAAGAAAATTGCAAAAACAAAAATAGCATACTTTACAACCCTAAAAAGCCTACAAAAAATATTCAAAAACACATTCACAATTAACTACACAAATCTAAATTCAGACTACATCCTTGTAGAAATCCATTCAATAAACGAAGATATAGACAAAAACTTAGAAGAAATAGGATTCATCATAATCGGAGTATTACTAAGAAGTATAGATTTTGAATACATACGTAAACTAGAAAAATTACCTACCACTAGTAAACGAACAAATATAGTCACAATCGTAAAAGATTTATACACCTTTAATAAAGAAGGTTGGAGTTCTCACGCCATCTATAGTGGATTAAGCAGACACCCAGAAGTCACCGATGAATATTTCAAAAACATCATCTCAATCTTTGGTAAACCTAACAAGAAATTAAACAAAAAGACAACAATAAACGCAATGCAACACTATAGAAAAAATCACCAAATAAGAGAATCAATAGGATACGACTACGCCTACAAAGCAATACTAAACATACTTTACCCAGGAGTATATTAAATGTTAATAGGAATAACCGATACAGGAATGATACCCCGAACCCGATGGCAAAAATTACTCAAACCATTCATTAATGATCTACAAATAACCAGAATCTCACATCACAGCAAAATCAATAGAAACATAGACCTCATCATATTCGATGGCGGCGCAGACGTAACTCCATACCTATACGGAGAACGTCCAGAATGGTATACTCACTACAATCTCCAAAGAGACCTCATAGAAAGAACCATAGCACTACAATACATGAGAAATGAAAGAACCAAATATGTGGGAATATGTCGCGGCCATCAATTCCTCAATACAATCTTCAATGGAACTCTTCATCAAGACCTAAACGCAATCAAAAAAGGACACGAAATAAGACATGATGTCACCCCATTCCCAAACTCAGAAATCACCAAATATATAAAAGAACTCAGATTCGAAGTCAATAGTTATCATCACCAAGCCATCCGAGAAATAGGAACTGAATTAAAAGCAACTCTATTTGATCCACTTACCGAAGTAATAGAAGGAATAGAATCAGATACAAAAATAGACTATCTACAAGACAAAGTAAGAGCTGTACAATGTCATCCTGAAGACATACGTGAATTTGCAGAAGCTCCCAACCTAATCAAATATCTATTCAGGTTGCCAATATGAGCACAGACCAAGAAACAATAGAAATACTAATTGAAGACATGAAAAACGGCGTAGGCGGGGGTATTAAATGTCATTAACAGATCAACAAATTTTAGCTATAAAAAATAAATTAAACCTAAAAAACACAACTATTCAATCATATAGAAATAAATACACCATTTTCAAAAATCAACAAAAAATTTTCCAAATAATGCTCCAAAGTTTTCCTAATACTTGTGGCACATTCATTGCATCTGAACTATATTTTTTTGCCAGTACAGAAAAAGATAAAGAACTGGCCTTCAAAATAATATATGAAATAACCAAAATAAAAAGAAAATCAGCTATAATCTATTTAGCTGCACAATGGCAAACAAACATTAAAGATAGTTTAATAAAACAAAAATGGCAAAAACTAACTGGCTCTTTCATAAACCACAATTCTCACAATAAAAACATACTTTACATAAAACATGTATACAAATCATGACCAAAACAACCCCTAGCCATATACACCACAATAGAATGAGAGAATTTCCCCGACGAGAACTCCTACAACTAACAGTAGCAGCATTTCAAGCAGGCCTTAAAGATATCCAAAGAGAATGGCCAGCCGAAGGATTATGGGATGAAATAGCAAATCGCTGGCATTGGTTCGATCTAGCCGGCCAACATAATGACAATCTAATCCTATTCGATTTCGAACCAGGATACTGGGACAGCCGCCCAACTAAACCAGAACTAGAAAGAACACAACAAAAAAAAGCTTGGGCGGAGCTTAATAAAATACCACTAATGATCGTAAAACATGGATATACAACCCTAGAACTTACAATCCTAATCCGCAAATTTCTAATGGAAAACCAATGAAAAACCTAATCTGCTTAATAGTAGGACACGACTGGTGGCTATTTAAAACCGCCCAATTTAGTACAAAATCAGGAAAAATCCTCTATAGACCCGAACATTATCGCTGTTTAAGATGTAATGAAAAAAGAATAATCTAAACACTACAACCTATTTAAATCTTTTACCTAAGAAAACCCAACAGAATAGTTATCATCAATATCTGAAACTTATATGCGCGCGGCCACCACTCACCAGTAATATATATGTGACTTGACACGACCCAAGGCTTAAAATACGAGCGCCGCAAGGCAGGGGATGCACGTGCGGCGACTCAAAGGAGAGAGATGGGAGCGGGGTGCTCCCTACCCTCATAATACTATAGACATAGCCTCCACGTCAATGGTATAATTTGGAAATAAGGAAAAGTGAACCATGAACGACCCAATAAGACGAGACAACAGACTATTTAGCTGGATAGACACCTTCAAAGGCCTATTCGTAATCACTGCCATAGGGTTCAGTCTAGTTGTGGCTTTCCATAAACTAACTGAAATGGGCATAATCCCACCAATCCACATAATCATAGGGGAACCAACACCAATTCCTACCGATTCAACACCCCAGCCAACCTTACCCCCAACGCCACGGCCAAGCCCAACGCCACGGCCAAGCCCAACACCCCTACCAGCATTACCAGAAGGCGCACAGACTCTAATTGATGCAACTCGAACCAAAATCCAAGATAACCCCCTTATGGTAACGGGTAAACTAACGTTCTTTGATATATGCCCAGCCACAGAGCTAGTAACAGGGTCCGCCGGCCAAATCTGCCTAGGACTATCACTATATGACACAAAAGTAACGCCCAGCGATGAAGAAGCCGACGCATTCTTTGGCCCACTCAAGGAGCTACTCCAAGCCCTATCAGAACAAGGATGGTATGGCCGGCTGTATGTCTTTTTCATAGGCGAAAACATGGATAATCTCATAGTACACGCACGCTCCCTATACATGAAGCCAGACGACCCGACTGTTTGGTACTCAGATATTCGCATCGCGGAACCTATAATTGCACCCAATTGGCTACTAGGGCTTGACATTTCCTGAAAAACATGCTACAATATCAGTAAGTTGAGCCGGTGAAACCCTTGGTACTTAGTTTACTGTTCGCAAACAAAGGGCAAAATGAGCACATTTTACGAAATGGTATGGGATTTCTGGACACCAAAGGGTGCGGAAGGGCCTCCCTGTATTCTGAACTATGCCCCCGCCGTCACCCTCCATGAGATCAAACCAAGGTCTACCTACCGTAATTGGCGGGATGACCCCCTGAATAGCGTTCCTGTCTGCCATGAATGCCATGAAAAGGTACAGGCAAATACCGGCGGCTGGGAGGGACGATTAGTAGAAGCAAGAACTATTCGTCTACAAGCTATTGAAGACTGGAAGGGAACGAGAGAGCTTTGGGATACCGAGAAAGAAGGAATGGATGAGTAGAATTTTCTTTACCGCAGATCAACATTTCTTTCACACAAAAGCCAACCTATTAGCCAACCGTCCATTTGATACTCTAGACAAGATGAATAGCCATATGATTATGTGCTGGAATGCAGTAGTGCGACCAGACGATGCTATATACCACCTTGGAGACATATCATTTGGCAAGGCGGGAGAAACCATTGGTATACTTAAGGGACTAAATGGAACCATATATCTAATACCCGGCAACCATGACCGATGGCTAGATCATTATGACAATGAACTGGGAAGCAAACTGAACTTTCTACCTGACCTTACAAAAATGAACTTCAACCACACTAAAATATGGCTATGTCATTACCCACTTCGATGCTGGGAAGGAAACTTCAAGGGAGCCATGCATCTATATGGACATACACATGGAGAGATCGAGAACCAGCGCCTACCTCGCTCAATGGACATAGGAGTAGATGCGGTCGGATACTACCCTCTGTATATTGGAGATGTGTGGGCTAAGCTAGATAAGGAACCTATTATCCCTGAAGAAGCCCGCATACGAGGCGAAGAAGATGCTAAGATATTAGCCGAAAGCTGGAAACTATGGGAGAAAAGGTGGACAAATGGCTAATCTATTCAAGTGTAGCTCCGGGCGTAAGTATCGAATGAGATACTGCCCAAAGCACGGGGTATTCTCTCTATATGACTATCCCCATGACTGCGCAAACAGTACCTTACCTGTAATAGAACCCACGCCGGCTCGACCACTTGGCTGGAAGAAAGGAAGAAAGTAATGAACAGAAATTACCTAGACCTATGGACGTTCTTCAAACTCGTTGCTTTGTCTGCAGCAGTATCATTGGCTATAATGTTAGCTTTAGCCATATTCTTTCCGTGGGGATAATAACATGGGAGCTGGACCTAAGATTACTTGTCTAACCTGTGGATATACCATTCAAAGTATGAGTCATCATAACATGGAATGGTGTGGATGCAATGACGAACGCTATGCTATTGCTGTAGATGGAGGCGACATATATCTAAAGTTCACCCAAGGCGACCTGTCTAGCTACATGTATGCAGAAGAAGAGTATGCTGACTGGCCGGATGAAAACCCGCCGCGGGTCTCGAAAGGAAGCCTTCCTAATATGGGTGTAGACGGCAAAAGTGTAAAACTACTAGCAGGGCTAAAAGGAGTGCCCAAGAAATGAATATAAGTGAACAGCAAGAATTGATAGACATGATTTATGATAGACCTAAAGATGAAGTAGTAAAGAAAATAAATGTTCTGTACACTCGTATTGAAACCCTAGAAGCAGAAATTGAAAATCTAAAACAGACCATATATAATTCTACACTACGAAGAAAGGATTCACCATATGACCGATAAACTAGAAATAGGTGAGATGTGGGGATTTGCCGATCAATGTGAAGCCACCGTTTACCCCATGACAGCAGAACTATACGACCGCTGGCATGGCACTTGGATGGCTACCCCGGCGGTCCAGTGGTTTATGAACTTTGGGGAAGGTTCAGAAGCAGACTGGCTAGATGCTCTAGGCGGGCCGGATGAAAATCTATCTAATAGGTAGCCTAAGAAACCCAAAAGTACCAGAGTTAGCCAAGAACCTAAGACAACTAGAATTTGATGTGTTTGATGACTGGTATGCCGCCGGAGAACTAGCCGACGACGCCTGGAGAGACTATGAAAAAGCCCGGGGGCATAACTTTAGAGAAGCTCTAGAAGGGTACGCCGCCGACCATGTATTCAGATTTGACATGCGCCACCTAGACCAGTCAGACATAGGCATCCTCCTATTACCCGCCGGAAAAAGTGGACACCTAGAACTAGGTTATCTCATTGGGCGCGGCTGTAAATGCTACATAGTCTATCCAGAAGAGCCAGAGCGGTTTGACGTGATGTATCTCATGGCAGATAAGGTATTTAATGGTGAAAAAGACTTGTTAGAATACCTAAGAAAACTGCCTCTTGACGCTTCAAGAAGCATAAACGTTTCTTTCGTGGCCGCGGGCCACTCATCTCCACCCCTACTTGGAGGAGAGTAGTTGCCTCTTGACAACCAATACAAAGTATGGTACTATAATAGTGTAGGTAGACAGCTACCTGCTAAACCCTTGCCGAAGCCGTGGGTCGCTCCACGGGCCTATATGGTTGAGCCTAGCCCTTAGCGGGGCAGGGTTCCCTGAGTAAACCGGGCCACCGGCGGGTGGCAGTACTCCGGGCGGCTGAACTGTCAACTTCGATGTGGGTGATGCCGGGGGTTACGCCAAAGCAGATTACCGAGGCAGCTCCTCCTCCGACAACCATGACAAGGCACTACTGTGACGCTCCAACGACTATTAGCTCGTGCGTGATGTGGGCCGGTGGGATTCCGGCCCTTGTCTTCCTAAACGTTGGTGACAGGTATGGACCGGGCGGGTCTCCAAAACCTTGCCGAGGGGGTTCAATTCCCTCCACCTTCGCCTCGCCCTTGGCCGGTTAAGGGCGGTAAACCCCGGCCTTATACACTCGGCTAACTCAATTGGCAGAGTACCAAGCTGTTAACTTGGGAGTTCGTGGTTCGAATCCACGGCTGAGTGCCTAACCACCCAATCTTGTTGCGATTCATTGTGGGTGGCTAATCGCAAGTCCCCCCCGTGTTAGACACCGGAATGACACGGTGGGGCAAATGGGCCTGTAGCTCCAATTGGGAGAGCGCCCCGCTTGCACCGGGGAGGTTGCGAGTCCGAATCTCGCGAGGTCCACCTGCGGATTGAGGCGCGCATCGAGTACCCTAACGGGGAAAGGAAAGTCCTCCGCCCGGGCCACGTTACGGCCCCAATGTGCTCGTAGTCCAAACGGATACGACGCCGCGCTTCGAACGCGGAAATTGTCAGATCATACCTGACCGAGCACTCCATCTTGCCGTAGTCGAGTAGACAAGACCCCGCCCTGCGAAGGCGGTAGCGGTGGTGCAAATCCACCCGGTAAGACCTGATGCCACCGGACCACGTTAGGACGTGGACCATCCTTGTAAGATGGAATAAGCTGGTTCGAATCCAGTCGGCGGCTCCATGCTTTGGTAGCTCAGTTGGCAGAGCACCGCTTTCGTAAAGCGGGGGCCGCGGGATCGTAGCCCGCCCGAAGCTCCATGCCGGTGAAGTGTAGGCGGCGACACGCGAACTTGGTAAGTTCGAAAGTTGGGATCGTGCCCCAACACTGGCTCCATGCGGGGGTAATTCAGTGGTAGAATGTCTCGTTGCCAACGAGAATGTCGCGGGTCCGAATCCCGCTCTCCGCTCCTGTCTATTATAAAGGAGTTACAAATGAATATAGTGATACGTGTCGCTACTGATCCATTACTAACCGGCATCCTTACTACGGAAGCCAATGATCCGGGGGCAGATCATGTAACCTACAACTTCTCAGATGAGGAGTTAAAAGCCATGCAATCAGAATATGCTCCCCCAGGATTTGCCAAAGCTATGCATGAATATCTAATTAGACATAGTTCTTATCTGAAATAGAAACGTGCTGGTGTAGTTCAGTGGTAGAACGTCAGTTTTCCAAACTGAATGTCGGGAGTTCGAATCTCCCCACCCGCTCCTAGAAACTGGTACTTGACAAGACCGAAAGATGTGGTAATATAAAGATAGTAGTAAAGCAACCCGGCGGAACTGAGAAGGATGCTCGTCAGCCAGCAAGCCAGTATCGAGACCCGTAATTGCTGATAAGCGGGACGCCGGGCTGCACATTCAATCGTAGGCTAATTGGCAGGCCACCGGGCTTTGAACCCGAGGATGTTGGTCCGAATCCAGCCGATTGAACCATGGGTCTTACGGCGGTGGACGCTACGCTGTCTGTAAAACAGTTGCCTTCGGGCGAGGGTAGTTCGACTCTACCAGGACCCACCTAGCGCGCCCACTCTAAACCAGGGTACCAAAGTGTGAGATTACCCGGCGCGCTTTCATCGTCTGCTTTTTCAGCCTAATCTACTGGCCCATTGCTGCGAAAAGGGCCGAGCAGGCTCATACAGGACTAGGCGAACGGTAAGCCGCCGCTCTCTGAAAGCGTAGATTCCTCGTTCGAATCGGGGGTCCTGTACCTGACTGAGCATATGACAGGGAAAACCATAAGCCAGAGGGTAGTAGCGGAGACGGTTGCTACTATGTCGGAGTGACCTCTCTCCATGCTCAGTTAACCATGCTCTCGTAGCAAAAATGGATACCGCGCCGAGCTTCTAACTCGGAGACTGTAGGATCATACCCTACCGAGAGTACCTAGTGGCCTCAACCTGTGTCACCACTTTAAAAACGGCACAGCAATTATCGGGGATAGGTGTAACGGTTGCATGCGCCCCTTGGAAGGGTGTGGTAGCAGGTTCGATCCCTGCATTCCCGACCTGACCGCCCATTTTGTTGCTATCATCTTGGGCGGCTTATAGCAAGGCTCCGCCAACCTATAGGACGGCGGGGTACTCGGAGAGTCTAACATCGGCGTGTGTAGCACTCTTGAAAAGTGTAGTACGGTGAAACCCGTATTGAGAGTTCGACTCCCTCACTCTCCGCCTGACTCAAGATAGGTACCGCCCGCCCGAGGATTATAGATCGTATAGAAGGCAGGGGTTGTGTGCAAAGCCTATCAACGGGTCCCAAAATGGGTGAGCGACACTCTGGCCCATCGGGTCATCGTCTAAATGCAGGACGTGGGACTTGTACATGTTGCCAGTAGCCGAGTGGCTCAGGCGTCTGGCTGTGAACCAGATTACGGGAGTTCGATTCTCCTCTGGCACCCCATGCAGCTCTAGCTCAAATGGTAGAGCATCCGCTTGAAGCGCGGAGTGTACCCGGATCGTTACCGGGGGGCTGCACCTGATGATCGCTTGGCCGAGTGGCTAGGCGGCAGTCTGCAAAACTGCATACGAGAGTTCAATTCTCTCAGCGATCTCCATACCTCCGAAGCTCATGTGGATGAGCACGCCGCTCTTAACGGTGAGGTAGCAGGTTCGAACCCTGTCGGTGGTACCTGAAGGAGAAACAATGTCAAGAGAAGAAAAAGGCACAAAAATAGCTTTAGCAATATTTGTAATAGGTCTTATAGTATTAGCAATCATTACTGGCTAAATATTATCTCATAGTGGCGGAATGGCAGACGCGCGGGCCTCAAACTCCCGTGTCGCAAGGCGTGAAGGTTCAAGTCCTTCCTGTGAGACCATGCTCCTCTATCC
>Ga0209109_10000039_pt1 | contig 47061 bp, 52 predicted proteins | sample Rifsed10ft2_FD_184004 | JGI IMG/M metagenome (GOLD analysis project Ga0209109, IMG submission 184004) | Soil microbial communities from Rifle, Colorado, USA - sediment 10ft 2 (version 2) | ecosystem: Environmental > Terrestrial > Deep subsurface > Rock core/Sediment | place: Rifle, Colorado... | reverse complement strand
CTCTCTCAGTGTGGCAAGCAGGCTCGTGGTCGATCGGCTTCCTGTTTCTCGGTGCGTTGTTTCTCGCCATCACGATTCTCTTTGTCTGTGCGCAGGTGTTTGTGCGGGGGCTGGCCTGGGCGCCGATGCCTCGCATCTTGAGCCTTCGCTATGCCCTGGGCAATGTCGTGCGGCCGGGGAGCCAGGCGACCGGGATCATGGTCGCCATCGGCATCGGCGTGATGGTGATTGTCACGGTATCGCTGGTGGAACAGGCGTTGCTCAGCCAGATACAGGAGAAACGGCCGGCGGATGCCCCGACCTTTTTCTTTATCGATATTCAAGCTGATCAAGCGAAGGAGTTCGTGTCGTTGGTTGATCGAGAGACTGGTCGGGCGCGTCCGGAGCTCACACCACTGGTGCGTTCGCGACTCCATGCGATCGATGGACATATCGTCATGACGGAAGAGAGTTTGGAGAAGGACGACAAGCGCACGGAGGGGAAAGAGGCGCGGGGGAAACAATGGTATTTCACCCGTGAGTATGTGCTGACCTTCCTTGACCAGTTACCGAAAGACAATGAGCTGGTTAAAGGGGAATGGTGGAAGCCCGGGCAGGTCTTTTCGACCCCACTGGTTTCAGTAGAGGAGGACGCTGCCACGCATTTAGGTCTCACGATCGGCTCGATCGTGGAGTTTGATATTCAGGGGGCCACGGTGTCGGCGAAGGTGAGCAGTATTCGTAAAGTCGAGTGGGGAAATTTCTCGACGAATTTCTACATGATCTTATCCCCGGGCGCGCTGGGAGAGGCTCCGTTTACCTATGTGGCGACGGTACGGGTCCCGCCGGAGAAAGAGGTGCCGTTGCAACAGGCGGTCGTCGCCTCATTCCCGAACATCAGTGCGATCCATATCGGCGACGTGCTCGATGGGTTCGCGCGTGTTCTCGACCGTCTCTCGCTGGCAATCAGGGCGGTGGCGTTATTTTGTGTTGTGGCCGGTGGGTTGGTCATGGCGGCGGCACTCGCAGCGACACGCTACCGGCGTCTCTACGAGTCGGTCATTCTGAAGGCGCTCGGCGCGACCCGAGGCCTGATTGCACGTGCCTTTGCCATGGAGTATGTCCTGTTGGGCGCCGTCGCCGGGTTGATTGGACTGACCCTCGGGACTGTCTTATCATGGGCCGTATTGCGGTTTCTGTTCGATCTTCCCTGGAGCATACACCCACAGGTGCTTGGCATCGGCCTCCTCCTCACGATGTTGCTGACGCTGATCGTGGGCTTTGCGAGCACCTATCGGATTCTCGGCCAACGGCCGCTGGCCGTGCTTAGGCACGAGTAAACGATGCAACCAGCAGGATGCTGAAAAAGCCCGCCAGCATCGTTCTCGCCGCGCTCACAAGAACCGTGAAACGTGAGGCGAGAAACGAGAAACGAGAAACGAGGGTCAGCCTCGGAGCTGCGGCCTTGTTTGGGAAAAGGCGCGTCTCGGCGCGCCGGGGTTGGGCGGGTGAGAAAGTCGCGCGCAGTGGAAGACAACCGGTCTGGTTGCTGAGAGGACTGAAGAGAGAGCGAATCGACAATCAGTTTGCGTGATCGGGAAGGCGTAGGTCGAGAATACGGCGGAGGCGTCGTTCCTCCGAGCGGAGGAGACTGGAAAAGCGAAGCCCGATCCCTTCGGCACAACGGGAGCGCACAATGGCGCCATCGATCATGATGGGATCATCGTACTCGGCCGGATGAAATTCCAGCATCACCTGGCATCCCATCGGAATGCGCTGGCTCGTACGCACGCGGCATCCTCTGAGTGACAAATTCGACAGTATCCCTTCGACGACGACGTGCTGGCTCGGATCGTGGGTGGGGCGGACCTGCGCCGGGTACTGCACCGAAACCCGGTCATAGTTGCGGCGAGGATTTGTCTTCATGCGGCCAAGGAACGTGGTGAATCGGTGCGCACAGAGCTGGCACCGGACCGGGTAAATGGTCAGGGCGCCGAGCAGGTGATCGGTCACGCCTCTTCGAGGTGCCAACCGCGTTTTGGATGTCCCGCAGCGCGGGCAATTCCACGTGTGCATCGCGAACATCACGGTCCCCACGAAGTGGCTCTAGAGGCTGATCGCAGGAAATATACAGGTGGCCGATTGTAGCGATGCCAATGGCAACACGACAAGCCCCCCTTCCGTATTACCAGTGCTGGGTAGCTTGGTGGAGTGTCAGTGCGGTGGCTTCAGAATCGAGTATTACGGCCATCCGGCAGGCGGGCGAGGAGAATGGTTCAAGCTTGACGGTCGTTCCCTTGGCGCGAAGTGTCGTCACCATGGCGTCCACGTATCGACCGCGAGTCCGATCCCACCACCGGCATCGGCGCCAGGGCTGACGCTTTCCGCAAAGGTTGTGATGGCGAAGGTGCCGCCTACCAGGTCGTATTCGGTTCAGGCATCTTGAAATACTCGCGAGACTGTCAGCCCGAGATCCTGCTCGTAGAACCTCCGCGTGCGGGCGATGTCTGTCATGGGATACATGGTGAAGGCCATGCTCGTGATCATGGGCTCTCTCCTTGCCAATACCGGTCTATCGGTATTGAGCGAGGTATGTGCCCAAGGCCTGGCTGTCTCGCTCTCGAACCGTGACGGCGATCCGCAAATGTTCGAGATATTGATCGAGCGTTTTCCCGCCGAGGTCGATCTTACGCGTGGTGAAAAAGTCCCGCACGTCTCGCTCGAGTTCAGGTGTGGCGAGGCTGATGATCCCACCGCACATGCGGCGCAGTCCCTGTTTGGGGAAGCTGTGGTCCATCTTCTCCCAGTTCGTTTTCACAAAAGTCCAGGCTAATTCTCTGCCATAGACATTGCCCAGGATAGCGCTGACGAGAAACGGCGCGTCTTGCGTGCGGATTTCTCCGCTGATGGTGCGAACGAGCGTGCGGTCGAGCAAGGCCTTGGGCTGGAATGATGCGAGCGAGAAGAGATAGCGGCGTTCCTCTTGGGGTGTGGCAGCCGTGCGGAACCGTTCGTTAAATTCGTCATACCGGGGTGCGTCGCCCGTATGTGCGAGGATCGCGACGAGTGAAGGCACGATATTGGGGTCAACGGCTGTCGCGTCGTTGCAGTAAGCCAGGTACAGCTCGGCTGCGCGCCGTTGGATGGCCGGATCATTGCCGAGTTTACCCTGTACGCCGATCAGTTCACCCCGCAGTTGTTTCGTCAGCTCGCTCTCGTCGCTGCGAGGGACCCAACCCAGGTCTGCAGTGGCCGGACCGATCCGACCGCGCACGAACGATTCGAGCGCCGGTCGATCCTCCACGGTGATAATCCGGTTCAGAAAGGAGAAGGAGTCGATTAATACAGCCCAGACATTCTTATCCCGCTCCGTAGTGAAGCGGGCTGTCAGGTCAAGATAGTCCGTAAGAGGCATGAGGCCGGCGACGGTGGTGGCCCAGGCGTCGTCGATGAGGTTGAACCGCTCGGTGACGGCGAGTCGATCGATGCCGCGGTTCAGGAGCCGATCGAGCAGGTCTGGTGCATAGCGCACCCGATAGAAGCCATGGCCTCCCTCGTTGAGCAGGATGGTCTCCCAATCGTGGGGGAGCGGGACGGTCGTGTCCTTCTCCGTCAGCAACATGCGCGAGGTGCTGGTCTTGCCGGCTGCGGTGATTCGCATCTGGAGCGGGATCTGCCATGTTTGAGGGACGGGGTAGGGGGTAAGGGGCAAGGGGTTAGGCAGATAGGTGAAGCGCTGCTGGGACAGGACAAGCCGGCGCGACTGATTGATCTCGGCCGTAATGAGGGGATAACCTGGTTGGAAAATCCATCCGTTCATGAGCTCAGGCACCGGCTGTTTGGCGATCTTCCCCATCGATACCCAGAGATCATTCGTGTCTGCGTTCCCATAGGCATGCGCGCGCAAATAGTCGCGGACTCCGTCGCGGAAGACCGTCGGTCCAATGTGCTGTTCTAACATTCGGAGTACCGACGCGCCCTTTTCATAAGTCAGAACGTCGAACATCGCATCGGCGTCCTTGGGGGCCTGCACCGGATATTCGATCGGTCTCGTACTCCGCAGTCCGTCTACGGAAAAGGCCGCGGCGCGCGAGACTCCGAAGCTGTCCCATCGTTTCCATTCCGGTTTCCAGGCATCCACGGCCAGCATTTCCATGAAGGTGGCGAAGGCTTCGTTCAGCCAGAGCCCGTTCCACCAGGACATCGTGACCAAATCGCCGAACCACATGTGCGCGTTTTCATGCGCGACCACATCGGCCACGCGCTCCAGTTCGCCATGCGTGGCACTCTTCCGATCGACCAGCAGGGCCGTTTCACGGTATGTAATGGCGCCCAGATTTTCCATGGCCCCGGAGGCAAAGTCAGGAATGGCGAGCAGGTCGAGCTTGTCACCGGGGTAGGGGATCCCGTAGTAGCTCTCAAAAAAGGAGAGCGATGCCTCCGCAATGTCTTGGCCAAATCGAGTGAGATGCCCTTTCCCAGGGACGGCCCAGAGGCGAAGCGGGGTCTGGCCGACCATCACCGGTTCGGTCGGCTCGATCCGGCCTACGATGAACGCGACCAGGTAGGTGGACATCTTCATCGTATCGGCGAAGCGCACCACCTTCTTCCCACCCGCAAGTGTTTCGGATGCGATCGCGGTGTTGGAGACCGCGGTTAACGTTGGATCGATGATCAACGTCGCCGCAAAGACGGCTTTGAAGTCCGGCTCATCCCAGCAGGGAAAGGCGCGGCGGGCGTCTGTGGCTTCGAACTGTGTCGCGGCAAGCTGGTGAGTCATGCCATGCTTGTCTTTGTAGGTACTTCGGTAGAAACCACGGAGTTTGTCGTTATGCATGCCGTAGAATCTCATCGTCAGTTTCCAGATACCTGGCGAGAGAGGCGTGGTGAATGTGAGATGGCAACGCTCGAGTGCTGTATCCAATGTAATGGTGGCCTGTTTTACGGGTGCTGAATCTCCTTCAATCTGCGCCGAGGTGATCTCGAGCTCAATGGCGTTGAGGACGATTTCAGAGGTTGGCTGATGGACTGTCAGGGTGATGGTTTCCTCTCCAGCGAAGCGTGCGGCAGTCAGGTCCGGCTCCAATCGTAGATCGTAGCGAAGCGGAACTACATGTCTTGGAAGCCGGTATGGATCGAGCGTGCCCGGAGAAGAATCCTGGTTCATATCCTCACCTTTCGGTCGTTCGGTGGCTGCTTGTGCGAAGGCAGTGTGGAGCCACGGGCTGAAGAACTGTGTGAGTGGAAAGGCCACGAGGAAGCGGCCATGCTTAACGAGGGCCTGCAGGGTCTGTCGCCTGCCGACCGGCTCACTCATGTCCTCGGCGCAGGGTGCGTCTCAACTCCGTTGGGTGTGCCCACGATGAGCAGGTCTGTTCGTCCGACAAAGAGGCCGGTCTCGACGATTCCTGGAATCAGGTGCAAGGCGATTTCGAGTTCTCGCGGGCTGTCGATCCGCGGGAGATGGACATCCAGAATCACGTGGCCTGTTTCCGTGTAAAACGGCGACCCGTTCCGTTCCCTGAGCACCACACGACTCTGCGTGAGGGCCTCAATTTCTCGTGCCGTACTTCCCCAGCCGAAGGGGATCACCTCGACGGGAAGCGGGAAGGATCCCCCCAGTACGGGGACTCGCTTGGTATGGTCGACCAGTACAATGAACTGCTTGGCCGAAGCCGCGACAATCTTTTCCTTCAGGAGCGCGCCGCCTCCGCCCTTGATGAGATTGAAGCCAGGATCGACCTGATCGGCCCCGTCGATCGCCACATCGATCACCCAGGCATTATCGGCATCGATGAGGATGATTCCTTCTTGCTTGGCGAGCGAGGCCGTTTCCTTCGACGTGGACACTCCGCGAAGTGTCATGCCCGCGCGGATCTTTTCCCCCAGCGCGATGACCATATGCTTGGCCGTTGAGCCGGTCCCGAGGCCAACGACCATCCCATCGCGAACGAATTCGACAGCTGTTCGCGCTGCGGCTTTCTTCAGGCTGTCGAGATCCTGGTTGCTCATCATGATGTGGAGGTATGGGAGAGGGCCGCGGCGACGGATGCGGCACCGAGTAGGGCGGTTTTCTGATTTATCACCACTTTGACCGGGATCGAGCTCATCAAGCGCTTATAGCGGCCTTTGTTGATGAATGCCTTCATGAATGTTCCGTCTTTCAGTTTGGCCAGCAATTTCGGTGCGATGCCGCCGCCCAGATACAGGCCGTTGAGTGCCAGGGCCTTCAGGGCAAGATTGCCTGCTTCGGCTCCATAGATGGAGGCAAACATGTCGAGCGCCTGCTTCGCGATGTCTGCCTGCCCCTTGAGCCCGGCTGCTGCGATCACCGCAGGAGGGTCGCCGGCTTTGATTTGTTCAGAGAGCCACGTCGGCTCATTCTTCTTGCTGTCGCGGAGATAGTCATAGATGGCATGCAGACCGGGACCAGACAACACACGTTCGTAACTCACGTGCAGGTAGTTACCGCGCAGATGGCGCAGCAGTTCAATTTCGTTGTCATCGTTCGGTGCGAAGTCCGCATGACCCCCTTCCGACGGCATAGGTTGATAGCGCGTGCCGTTCCAGAAGAGGATAGATTCGCCCAGTCCGGTTCCCGCCGCGATCAGGGCGAGCGCCTGGTTGTGCGGTGGTGGAGCTCCGGCGTTGAGGACTTCGACTTCGTCCGCTCGGAGCAGCAGAATCCCGTGGGCCATGGCTTCGAGATCGTTGAGCAGCTTCACTCTCGGTATATCGAAACGCTTCGCCAGTGTTGCGCCATCGACCACCCACGGGAGGTTGGTCGTCTGACAACGGTTCTGAATGACGGGGCCGGCGATGCCGAAACAGGCTGCGTTGATTTTCGACGGTTTTTCCGCTAGGCGCTCCGGTTCTGGCTCGGCGTCGTCGCTCTTCTCGGTTGCGAATTCGTCGATGGGCGTCGGGGGCTTCGGTGGGACGAGAAATTCAGTGAGCATGTCCTCGAGCGAGGTGTAATCGGCACTGTGGAACGACTCCAATCGGACGGGATCGACGCGCTCCTTTTTCCAGTCGAACAGGGCTAAGTGAGTTTTTGTGCCCCCGATATCTCCGGCAACAATCATCCTGCCCTCATGTGCCCGTCCCCCGTTGATGTATCGGAAGCTCGACTGCCGCAGCTTGGTCGAGGAGCCAGATGAGGCGACCTCCCTCTGGTTCGACTAACGCGGCGGGGAGTTGTCGTTCTGCCTCGGTCTTTGGATCGAGGATGGCTTTCACGATTCCTGCTTTGCCGGCTCCCGCGACGAGAAACAGTACCACACTCGCCCGGTTGATCACACCTAGGGTCATGGTCAGTCTAGTCGGTGGACCTTTTGGAGACTGGGTCACGGCAATCAGGCTCTGGTTGTCCCGCAGGGCTGGTGACCCAGGAAACAGAGAGGCCGTGTGCCCATCTTCGCCTAGCCCTAAGAGGACAAGGTCAAGGGTTGGGTGGGTGGATGGTGATGTCTTAGTTGCACGACGCAACTGCTGTTCATACTCATGGGCCGCCGCTTGTGGGTCACGGGATTCCCCTGCCATACGATAGACCTGCGAGGGCGTAACTTTCAGAGGGGTGAACAGGGTTTTCTTGGCCAAGGCGTAGTTGCTTTGAGGGTCATCCGGAGGAACGAGGCGTTCGTCGCTAAAGAAAAAGGCGGTTCGTGACCAATCGAAGCGATCGGCGAAGGGGGGAGAGCTTAGTGCCCGGTAGAGGGTTTCCGGTGTTGTGCCGCCGGAGAGGGCGATGAGGAATCGCCCGTTCTCGCGAACAGCCTCTTGGCCCACGGCGTGCACGAGTTCCACTGCTGCCGCAGCCCATGTTCGACTGTCGTGAGAGATGCGGATTTCGGGGGGGCGGGCCATCTTATTTCTTACCGGTGCGCCTGCCTCTGGTGCGCCGTATGGTTGGACGCCGAGTCAGCGTGCGAGGGGCCAGGGACTTCGTCAGCGCCTGAATAGTCGCGACCGGGTTCTTGCCCAAGGACAAGAGAATGGCCTGCTGATCATGTGCTTGGAGCGCCTGTATGTCGCCGGCGGCTTGGGCCTGCGCGAGCGTGCGAAAGGTGAAGGGTTTTCCGGGAATGTTGAGATCAGGAATCATCGGATCGACGAGTTGTAAGAAAAGTCCGCTCCTCGGACCCCCTTTGTGGAGTTGGCCTGTCGAATGGAGGTAGCGCGGACCATAGCCGGCTGTCGTGGTCACATGGTGATGGGAGACGAGCGCTCTTCGCAACGAGCGAATGGCCTGTTCCATCTTGGAGGATGGTGTCGCATAAGCCAAGATGGCGACGTAGGCGCCTGGGCGACCGTGGCGCTTGAGTTGTGCCACGGCTTGGGCCACGGTCGCGTGGGTCTGTTTCGGCAACCGGCCGGTGGACTGGATGGTTTCCAGTACGCGGGCGGTGTTGTCTTTACTTTCCTGGACGTTCGGTTGGTCGAATGGGTGAATTCCCAGGAGATGCCCTGCCAGAGCGGTGGCGACTTCCCACCGGAAAAACTCTGCTGCGAGATCGTAACGGTCTTGGAGCGTGAACGTGAGGACCGGATGACCCTGTCGCGTGAGCCCGGCGATGTGTCGGTCGAGCTGTCTATTCCGATCTCCCTTCAACCTCAGATAGACAAAGAGCCGGTCCGTGCCATAGGCGGTCGGTGAAACAAGCGGTTCGCTCGCTACAGGGATCAGGCCTTTTCCTTCCTTGCCGGTGCTTTCTGCGAGGAGTTGTTCCGCCCACAGACCAAATGTGGCGATTTGTGGTGATGCGATCAGTGTGACCTTGTTGCGTCCTGTTTGCGCCAGTGAGGCCATCGTTGCGGCAAGGTCGGCACCGGGGTTCTGTCCAAGAGGGGGCTGGATTCGACAGGCCTGGGCCATGGCTGTGCCCCGCGTGAGCAATCGTGTGACATCGATTCCCATCAGGGCCGCAGGGACTAATCCAAAATAGGAGAGGACCGAGTACCGTCCACCGATGTCGGGGGGGTTCGTAAAGATGCGCCAAAACTGATGCTCTGCCGCTAGTTTTTCCAACCCGGTGCCTGGATCAGTAATGGCGAGAAACTGTTCGCCGCTTTGGTGGCCCTTGATCTGATGAACCAGTTCCCAAAAGTGGGCAAAGAGGGACATGACTTCGATCGTTCCACCGGATTTGCTGGCGAGGATGAACAGGCTTCGAGCCGGGTCGATCGCCTGTGTGACCTGTCGAATCCAGCCTGGAACGGTAGAATCGAGGACCCACAGGCGTGGGAACCTGCTGGATGGTCCAAATGATGCGCGCAGCACTTCCGGTCCCAAGCTGCTGCCACCCATCCCGAGCAGAACCACATCGCGGATGCCGCGCTTTTTGGCCAAAGTGCCTAAGGTTCGCAACTCCTCGGTCCGATCTTTCATGTAGTCGATGATGGTTAGCCAGCCGAGGCGGTTGGTGATGTCGGTGGGATCTTGCTTCCAGAGTTGATGGTCGCGAGCCCACAGTCGCTCGACCGCATGGGATGCGGAGAGGCGTGCATTCGCCGCAACGACCAGGGATTGAAGTTCCGAGGGAAATGATCGATGAGTCTCGAGTTTCATGCTAAGCCTTTTCCCTATTGTAAATATCGAATGAGAGAAACACAAACATGAGGGCTCACCTACAGCGTTGCGGTTCAATGGATGAGAAAGAGCATGCCTCCTGTGACCGTCCAGGCGAGAGATTGCGCATGATCGAGAGAGACAGTCAGACCTAGAGGAGGAGGGAGACGGAGACTTGTTTCCAGTCCAGAGGATGTTTCCCCACGACGTGGGCCTGCCCATGCTAGGAAAACATTCCCACAGCATAGCCGTATGAGACATGTGAGACTGGGGGAAAAGGCGAGACACGAGGAATCAGGGCTTGCGCGTCTCGCCTGTCGCGCGTGAGAGGCTGGCGGACTTTTTCAGCATCCTGATTAGAGCGGGTCTACCTCATGATGCCCTTGTGCAAGGTGATCGTTCCTGGCTGGCTGGATAGCACGTTGTTTGACAGGGCGCCACCCCGTCCTTATAATGTCCCGTTCTTCCGTGAGTCTTCTTAGGCAAGGAGTGATCGCATGTCGTTTACATCTCAGCAGCCATCGAATCTCAAGAGAAAACGTGAGCATGGATTCCGTAAGCGGATGAGCACGAAGAATGGCCGGAAGGTCTTGGCTCGTCGTCGTGCGAAGGGGCGGGCCCGCTTGACCGTATAGGCCGAGCGACGCTGGCTAGGGCTTCACGAAGGCATCTTCGCCCTCCGTTATGTCCCCCAGACAAGGTAGTTCCCAACACAGGATGACGGTGTGTGGTCATGACCGAGCCCGGAGGCCTGGTCTCGAAGGGGAAGTCCTGTGCAAGCTGGCCCTCTCCCAGGATGATGGCGATGTCGCAGGGTGGAGGTGACAGGGATCTGTTCCTGAAACGCAGCCGAGACATCGAGTATGCCAAGGAGCATGGTCATCGTATCTCGACCACTTTGTTTAATATGGTGATTTGCCAGACTGGCGTGAGTGATAGCCGGGTTGGTATTGTGGTGGGCAAGCGATTCGGGGGAGCCGTCAGCCGAAATCGGGTGAAGCGCTTGTTTCGGGAGCTCACGCGGCAACTGCGCGGTCAATTACTCCCAGGGCACGCCCTGGTGGTCTTCCCCAAGCGGGATTCTATTACGCAACCCTTTGCCATCTTGAAAGGGGTGTGGTTGTCGGCGCTCCAGCGCCAACGGTTGCTTCGTACCCTTGAGGGCTAGCATGCGCCAGTGGTGTCTGACTCTTTTTGCCTGGTATCGCTATTGGCTCTCGTCGTTCCTGAAACCGGCCTGCCGTTTTGCGACCATCTGCTCAGAATATACGAGTGCCGCGATCAGGAGGTATGGGGTGCTGCATGGTCGCAAGCTTGTGACCAGCTTTCTGCTGAAATGTTTCCCGTTTCATCTTGTAGGATTGGAACCTGTGAAGTAGTAGGGGCAGAACTGCTCACATCGGGGTAGCGGTATATTTATGGACAAACGCGTTGTCATCTTTCTCGTTCTATCGTTAGCGATCATTCTGGGATTTGACCTGTTCCTCAAACAGATGGGGTGGCTTCCTGAGCTGCCACCTGCTCAGGATGGCGCTGTCACGAGCTCCTCCGCGGAGCGAGAGCCAGCTCCCGCCCTCGAAACAAGCCAGAACAGTAGCACGACCAGTCTGAGCGTCCCTACCCAGTCAGGTCAAAAGTCCACCGCTCCCTCGTCGGATATTTTGCCAGCAACATCGGAAGAGAGAGTGACGGTTGAAACGGATCTGGTTCGGGTTGAACTGTCGAATCGTGGTGGGGTGATTCGAAGCTGGGAGCTGAAGCGATACCATACGGCACCCCCCGAAGTGAAGCCGGTGCAACTCGTCTATCAAGTGGGAAAGTTCAAAGGCCCACTCTCCATTACGGTCGCGAACCCCGACATCGACAAAACGATTCGAGAAGGCCTCTATAGTATTGAGAAAGATTTCACGAGTCTCGATGCCGCTCATCCTGTCGGGCATGTCACGATGCAATTTCACAATTCAGTCACCCATCTCGGTGTGGAGAAACGGCTGACATTTCATCACGATAGTTATGTGGTGGATGTATCAGTCGCCCTGGAGGGCGTGACTGAGTCCTATGATGTCGGGTTGGGGACTAACTTCGGTATCGTGGAATGGGGCGATGGGTTCATCGGTCTGATCGGATCTGCCTTGCGGGTTGACGACAAAACAGAAAAAGAGACGCCGGATAAGGAGCTTGAGCGGAATGGGGCGGTTCAGTGGGTCGCATTACAGGATAAGTACTTTCTTTCTGTGTTGATGCCGAAGAAGGGTGAGGCCGCTCTCGTCAAGACGGAGGACAAAAAGGTTGTGTCGGCTGGGGTGAGGATGGCCGCGTCAGGAGTAGCGTCCTCCTCGGTTGCGCTTCAACTGTATGCAGGCCCGAAGGAATACGACACGCTCCGCTCCTTGAGCGTGGGCTTGGAAGATATGATCGATTTCGGATGGTTCATCTTTGGTAGTTGGACTGTGGTGAAGTCGGTCGCTAAGCCGATCTTTTACGTGCTGCGATTCATCCATGACTATGTCCCTAATTACGGGGTCACCATCATCCTGCTGACAATGTCGATCAAGCTGTTATTTGTGCCGTTGCAATACAAGAGCTACAAGTCGATGAAAATGATGCGGGTGATCCAACCCAAGATCAAAGAGGTCCAGGAGAAATATAAGGGTGATCGCGACCGTCTGAACAAGGAGTTAATGAAGCTGTATAAAGATCAGAAGGTGAATCCGCTGGGCAGCTTGCTCCCGATGTTCTTGCAGATGCCGGTCTTTATAGCCCTGTTCAATGTCCTCTACATGACGATCGATTTGCGCCAATCCCCTTTCATGCTCTGGATTACCGATTTGTCGGTGCAGGATCCCTACTATGTGTTGCCGGTGATCATGGGGGCGACGATGTTTATCCAACAGAAGATCACGCCCACCACGATGGATCCGGCACAGGCGAAGATCATGTTGGTGCTCCCGGTGGCCATGACATTCCTGTTCGTAAATTTTCCCGCGGGCCTTGTGCTGTATTGGCTGACGAACAATGTCCTGACCATCTCCCAACAATTGATCACGGATCGTTTTATGTTTCGTAACATGCCACTCATCTCGGCAGGGGCGGAGCAGCGCGGCGGCTCGAACGCATAGGTGCCCCCTCGGTATGCAGCCAGCTACAAAACAGGCCCGCTGATAAAGGGAACGGCCACCTAAGCAGAGGGCGGCCACAGTCCTCCGGCAGCCGCAGACTGTGGCGCGAGAAGCGCGAGATGATTCTACGCAGGCCAGAACTTCACGGACCCGCACGTCTGCAGCATCCTGCTTGTGAAAGAGTCGTCATGCTTGGAGGACTCGAAGATACGATTTGTGCCATTGCCACGCCTGCAGGCGAGGGTGGCATAGGGATCGTTCGTCTGAGTGGCCCTCAGGCGCTTGGAATCGCTTCTCAAGTTGTTCGGTTGCGGTCTGGCATTCCCCTCTCATCGGTTCCCTCGCACACGCTGCATCTTGCCGATCTTGTGATGCCTGCATCGGACAAGCGGAAAGATGCGCGAATCGTTCATAAATTCCAGCCTGTATCGGACCTCCTCGATGAAGCGCTCGTGGTTTATATGAAGGCTCCGCGGTCGTTTACGGCGGAGGATGTGGTGGAGATTCAGTCTCATGGCGGGGCATTGGTGCTGGGGACGGTCTGCAAGGTTTGTATAGAGTCCGGTGCACGGATGGCGGAGCCGGGTGAGTTTACGAAGCGGGCCTTTCTTAATGGACGGTTAGATCTTTCCCAGGCGGAAGCGGTACTCGATACAATCAGGGCCACATCATCCGCTGGACTGAATATCGCTCAACGACATCTACGGGGTGATCTCGCTCGTGAGGTGGAACAGGCTCGGACCTCTCTCCTGACGGTGTTGGCCCATGTAGAGGCGGGGATCGATTTTGTGGACGAAGATATTTCATTTCTTCAACGCGATGAACTGTTGCGAATCGTGAGGGAGGCGTGTGCGGTGGTTCAGAAACTGGAAGCGACGGCGCAGGAGGGGCGGATCTTGCGGGAAGGCGCGCGCGTCGTCATCCTTGGCCGCCCGAATGTCGGCAAGTCTAGCTTGTTGAACCGTCTCCTGAGGGAAGAGCGGGCGATTGTGACGGCTATTCCTGGGACGACGAGGGATGTGATCGAAGAATCCATCGATCTTGACGGGGTGATGATTCGTTTGGTTGACACGGCAGGAGTGCGGGAAACGGACGATTTAGCCGAGCAGGAAGGGATCAAACGAACGCGTGCCGCACAGGACGAGGCGGATCTCTTGTTAGTGGTAGTGGATGGGAGTGTGCCCCTCACAAGCGATGATCGGGAGCTCTTGAGTGTGTCCAGCAATCGCAAGCATGTGGTGCTGCTGAACAAGGCGGATCTTGCCGATACTGTGGAGACGGACGCCGCGCTTGCGGGGCATTCTTCTTACCGTATTTCTGCAAAAACTGGTTTGGGCGTTGAGATGGTGAAGGCGGCTCTTCGTGCTCAGCTGGTGTCCGGGGGATTTGAGGCGGCGGAGAGCGTCACGGTGACGAACGTCCGACATCGTGACGCGTTGCGCCGGGCTGGTGAATCCTTGGCCCAGGCTCTTGAGTCCGTGCAGTGTGGGATGGCCGGGGAGCTTGTCTCGATCGATGTGCGCGCAGCAGCCGACGCGCTCGGAGAAATTACGGGCGCCATTACGACGGACGAGATTCTTGGTCGGATCTTTTCAGAATTCTGTATCGGCAAGTAGGCAAAGGTTGAACGTGGGACAGGCGGTTGACGTCATTGTGGTGGGTGGAGGTCATGCAGGCTGCGAGGCCGCCTTGGCCGCGGCGCGTATGGGTGCGCGAACCTTGCTGCTTACGATGGATCGTGACCGTATCGCCCAGATGTCGTGCAACCCGGCGATCGGGGGAATCGCCAAAGGACACATGGTAAAGGAAATCGATGCGCTGGGTGGGGAGATGGCGCGGAACACCGATCAAGCCGGCATCCAGTTCCGCTTCATCAATACGAGTAAAGGTCCGGCGGTGCGAGCTCTCCGTGTCCAATGCGACAAGAAACTATATCGAGACGCCATGCAACGAACGTTGAGCCGGCAGGCGGGGCTGGCGATCGGCGAGGGGACGGTCGATCGCTTGCTGATGCATGCCGGTGCGGTGAGGGGCGTGGTGACGGATGGCGGTGATCACATTCAAGCGAAGGCCGTTATTCTGACATCAGGTACATTTCTTAAGGGACTTATCCATATCGGCTTGCATCATTTTCCTGCGGGGCGCGCCGGAGAGGCGTCCGCCGAGCACCTGTCCGATTGTATGCGTGACCTGGGGTTCGAAGTGGGCCGGCTCAAAACCGGCACGCCTCCTCGCTTGGATGGGGCGACCATCGACTTTTCCGTGATGGTGCCGCAGCCGGGCGATGATCCGCCGCCGCCATTTTCGTATCGGACCCACCGGATTGAGAACCGGCAGCTCCCCTGTCATTTGACTCATACCAATCGAGCGACGCACGAGTTGATCCAGCGCAATCTGGACCGGTCTCCCCTCTACAGCGGCATTATTGAGTCGGTGGGGCCGCGGTACTGTCCGTCGATCGAGGATAAAGTCGTACGCTTTGCAGACAAAGAACGACACCAGATTTTTATTGAGCCGGAAGGGTTGGATAGCCGTGAATTTTATCCCAACGGGATCTCCACCAGCCTACCGGTTGATGTGCAGGCCGCGATTCTGAAGACGATTCCAGGGTTAGAGCAAGCCACCATGCTCAAGCCTGGGTATGCGATCGAGTATGACTACTTTCCCCCACGGCAATTACACCAGACTCTCGAGACCAAGCTTCTGGCCGGTTTATACCATGCGGGACAGATCAATGGGACATCAGGATATGAGGAAGCAGGGGCTCAGGGTCTGATGGCTGGAATCAATGCAGTCCTCAGACTTCGAGGCGAGTTGCCATTGGTGCTTGACCGATCGCAGGCCTATATTGGCGTGTTAATTGACGATCTCATTACAAAAGATGCACATGAACCCTATCGCATGTTTACATCACGGGCAGAATACCGCCTTTTGTTGCGCCATGGAAATGCTGATCTTCGATTAACTGACACTGGACGGCAGGTTGGGTTGGTCTGTGACGAAGTTTATGCAAGGTTCCAGTTAAAACAGAAAACAATTGAAGCCGAGCTCGTACGGCTCGAAGAGCTTCGGCCAAAACTCACGGAGGCTGTTCGTGAACGTTTAGCTAATGTTCAGATCGAAGAGATCTCCGGGCCCTGCACCGCGGCTCAACTCTTACGGCGCCAGGGGGCGAGCTATAAGCCTCTGTTAGAGGCACTTGAGGTAAGCGTAGTTCAAGATATTGAAACTGCTGATGAAATCGAGTTGCAAGTCAAATATTCAGGTTATATCAAGCGCCAACTTCAACAGATATGGCGATTCAAGAAGCTCGAAACGAAGCCCATTCCGATGGCCTTCAATTACGATGGGACTCCCGGCTTTTCGCGAGAGGTTCGAGAAAAGCTAAAAAATGTTCGCCCTGCATCTATTGGCCAGGCATCGAGAATTTCGGGAGTTACGCCAGCGGCAATTTCGCTTCTCCTCGTGGCGCTCGAAAAATACAAGGGTGAATCCAGTCGAGACAGCCTTCGGCAAGTCTTATCCTAGGCGAGCGAACACAGATAATTCTACTATCCCTTCCGGAATGTCTTGACCTCATCTGCTTATTCACGTAATTGTTCCACGTGGAACATGAGTTAGAATTGCGCGAATTCGCGATGAGTTCCATAAGAGAACTTGGGCTAACTATCGGAGAAATCCATGTGGAGCAGTTCATGCGCTATCTCGCTCATCTCATTGAGTGGAATAAGGCGATCAATCTCACGGCGATCATCGATCCTAAGGAAATCATCATCAAGCACTTCGTTGACTCACTCACCGCGCTTGTTGCGACAAGTTTTCCACAAAATTGCGTGGTCCTCGATGTGGGATCTGGAGGAGGTTTCCCTGGCATCCCTCTTAAAATCGTCAGATCTGACATGCGGTTGGTCCTCATTGAGCCAGTCCTGAAAAAATGTTCATTTCTCAACTCAGTGGTCGGGCTGCTTAAACTTCATGATGTGTCTACGTTTAATGGCACCATCGAACAGTATGCCAAGTGGCCGCTGCGCCATGTTATTAATACGGTTGTGGTAAGGGCGTTGAAATATGAAGAAATAAGAAAACACATTCCTGCGTTGCTAGCTTCAAAAGGAAAAGTCCTCTTGTATCGAACAGAGACCATCAAAAATCAGGAAATAGGTGAAGAATTTCATCTGGTGAGCGAAACAGCTCTTGTTCTCCCGCAAGGGTCTGGCAAGAGAGTCGTCTCAGTACTTGAGAGAGTAAATTAGCAATACAATCAATATCATATATGTAAGTTCCACGTGGAACATTATCGTTGACTACGTGAGGAATGGATTGGCTTAACCTTGATTATGGCAAAGATTGTAGCGATCGCAAATCAGAAGGGTGGAGTTGGAAAGACTACAACGGCCGTGAATCTTGCCGCTGGTGTCGCACTCATGGGCAAACGTGTCTTACTTGTGGATATGGACCCGCAAGGGAACGCCACAAGCGGGCTGGGGGTTGACCCACGGTCCTTGAAGACCACCGTGTACAACTGCCTGGTTAATTATGTGAAATTTCAGGATGCTGTGCATGTCACAGAAGTGAACGGTTTGTCACTATTGCCGGCAAATGCTGACTTATCAGGGGCCGAAATAGAACTGGTGAATGTTGAGGAGCGTGAAAAACTGCTTCAACATTTCTTGCGAGATGTTGAGCAGCTATTCGACGTCATCTTTCTCGACTGTCCTCCTACATTGGGAATTCTGACAGTGAACGCACTCGTCGCAGCGCGCACCATTTTAGTCCCGGTTCAATGTGAGTACTATGCCATGGAAGGGTTAAGTCGCCTGGTTGGAAACATCGATCGAGTTCGTCAGTCCTTTAACCCGGAGCTCCAGTTGGAGGGGATCGTCTTGACAATGTTTGATGCGAGGAATACGTTGGCGCGTCAAGTCGTTGAGCAAGTTCGCGAGCATTTCAAAGACGTCGTCTACAGCACCGTAATCCCTCGCAATGTGACACTCGCCGAGGCTCCAAGTTACGGACGTCCGGCTATGTTATATAACGTCGCATCGGCAGGATCTCAAGCCTATTTGTCTTTAGCCAAGGAGTTTGTGAGTCATGGAGAAAAAAGCGCTCGGTAGAGGACTCGATGCACTGCTGCCTCCCACTAAGCCCGCGTTGAGGTCGGAATCGCCGGAGGTTCAACACCTGCGGGTCGATGCGATTGTGCCGAACCGATATCAGCCGAGACAAATGTTTCCTCCTCAGGAACTGGCAGAGCTCACGGCTTCATTGAAGCAAAGTGGATTGCTGCAACCAATTTTGGTGCGCCGCAAGGGCGACGGAATATACGAACTCATTTCCGGAGAACGGCGTTGGCGCGCGGCGAAAGAAGCGGGACTGGAAACGATTCAAGCCGTCATTCGCAATTGTGGAGATGAAGAATCTGTCGTCCTGGCGCTGGTCGAAAATCTTCAGCGAGCAGATCTCAATCCCATGGAAATCGCCAGAGCCTACCATCGGATGATGAACGAATTTGGACTGACTCAGGACATAATTGCGCAACGAGTCAGTTGTGAGCGATCATCGATCGCCAATGTCGTGCGCCTTATACATCTTCCCGTAGAGATCCAGCAGCTGATTGAATCGAATCAACTCTCCATGGGTCATGCCAAAGTGATTCTTGGCCTTTCCGGCCAGAATGAACAGCTTAGAGTCGCCCTGCTTGTGGTCTCAAAAGCCTTATCGGTGAGAGAGACCGAAAAACTCATGGGATCCTCACTGGCTGCAAAGAAGCGAGGTGCAAAGGAATTACGGCGAACACCCTGGTCTGATGTTGAAGAGCGATTGCAAAAACGATTAGGCACCAAAGTCATGATCCAAAATGGAAGACGCGGCGGGAAAATCGTCATTCACTACTTCTCTCCTCCTGAACTCGACGGGATTCTCGAGACGCTTCTGAATTAGTCCGTACCCATTCCTGCTGTGCAGAAGTCATGAGAGGTAGAGGCATACTTGTTGCTTCTACGTATTCGTGATCATGTCTATTCTTTTCGACTATTTCCCATAATAGCATTCAAACTGCGCTGGAATAGTGGAGTCACAAATTCGAGGAGGCGTGTTCATGTGGGGGCAGGAAAAAAAAGAAGAGATGAGCTCACGCGAGCAGGAAGGCGAAGAGGTTATTATGGTTGCTGCCAATTCAACAATTGCCGAGGGGGCCGGGGACATTTGTGCCTTTGTGGGAAAGGGTGTAGAGTTCAAGGGCACCATCTCCTATAGTGGCACGGTGAAAATTGACGGGTATCTCGACGGAGAAATTCACACTGACGGCGTGCTGCTTATTGGTGAAGAGGCCATCATCCAGGCAAAAATAACCGCCGGAACGATTGTGTGTAAAGGAAAGATCACCGGGGATGTCGTTGCGAAAGAGTGCGTCAAGCTTCGGGCCCCGGCCGTGATAAATGGGAGCGTCAAGGCGCCAGTTGTTTCAATGGAAGATGGTGTGCTATTCAACGGCGCACTTGAAATGGCTCACGGCGTGCGTGAGCTCCCGCGGGACGTCTCCCTGCATCCTGTCGGAATGATCATGTCCCCTGGCATTAAGCGAGTCAATGGTTAGGGGAGAATATTAATATTTAGGTATTTATCCTGCTCATTCTTTGCGTGGTGATGGGCCATGCATGTGTGGGAAGAGTCTTAGGAGGCGATCATGTGGGCAACGAAAGAACGGGGCCAGCAAGCCGAACAGGACAGCGAGAATTTTACGCTCCTGGGGAAAGGCGCGGACTTCAAGGGCATTGTGAGTTTTGATGGCACCGTTCGGGTTGATGGGCGCGTCGAAGGAGAGATTCATACAACCGGAACGTTAATCGTCGGAGAGCATGCCGTGATCGAGGGTATCGTGTCAGCTGGGGTGCTCATGAATAGCGGAAAAATCAATGGCACCATCACTGCCATTGAGAAGATTCACATCCTTAAGCCCGGTGTTCTCGTTGGCGATATCCGGACCCCAGTCATTGCGATTGAAGAGGGCTCTCATTTCCATGGCATGTGTGACATGGGTGCTCATTATTGGAGCAACGAACGCGCCCTATCGGTCGAAGCGCCTCCCGGCCTTATTGCATCCGCTCATTAACCGCAGAGAACAGCCCTCTAGCCCTTTTCCTATCTCCTCAGTACAATAGCGACCTTATGGCTCGCCCTACAGTTCTCCTTGGCATGAGCGGCGGAGTGGACAGCTCTGTCGCCGCAGCGCTTCTGGTTCGCCAGGGCTACGACGTTCATGGCGTCACCCTGCAGGTCTGGGAACACGAAGACGAAACGGTTGCGGTCTCTAAGCGCTGGGAGGAACGTGGGTGCTGCAAGGTCGGCATTGCCCGGCATGTCGCACAGACATTGAAGATCCCGCATGAAGTGATCGACACCAGAGAAATCTTTCGTGCCGGCGTCATCGACGACTTTGTTGCCGGCTATCTCGAAGGCACAACGCCCAATCCCTGTGTCCGGTGCAATGAGCGCGTCAAACTGCGGGGTCTCATCGAACTGGCGGACGCACGCGGGATCAATTTTGTGGCCACGGGCCACTATGTATGCATTGGCGAATCTGAGGGGCTGTCGACTCTCCAGCGAGCAGCCGATCCAAAAAAAGATCAAAGCTATTTCCTCTATCGTCTTCGTCAGTCATGGCTCGCTCGCCTTCTTTTTCCCGTGGGAGGCATGCAGAAGACGGACGTATGGAAGGAAGCAGAGGTCTTGGGCCTTCCCGCGGACGAGTTGAAGGAAAGCCAGGAAATCTGCTTTGTAAGCCACGGCGATTATCGAACCTTCATCGAGAAGGAAGCGCCTGGTGCCAAGAAACCAGGCGCTTTTCTGGACGATGCAGGCCGCTATTTAGGCGACCATGAGGGGATCGCCTTTTATACGCCAGGCCAACGACGAGGTCTCGGTATTGCGGCCGGCCGCAGGCTCTATGTGCAGCAAGTACAGCCCGCCACCAACACCGTCGTCCTTGGAACAGAAGAGTCCCTGCGTCGCGGTCAGTGCGACGTTGCAGATCTGAATCTCTTCGATTCCTCGCTTCTCACTGGATCAACAGAGGTGCACATTAAGGTCCGGTATGCCACCCCTGCCACGCCTGCGACCGTCCAGTCTCTTTCAGAGGGTACTCTTCGCATTTACTTCCACGAGCCACAACGCGCGTTGAGCCCAGGACAGTCCGCTGTCTTCTATCGAAACGATCACGTACTCGGCGGCGGCATCATTCAATCATTCTAGATTCCTCATGGTCCGCGCCATCGTATTGACAGTCCTCACCTGCCAATGCTACCTTGGCGCGCCGCTTTTCGTGCGAGCGCACGAAGGTATTTCTCTTTGTCAAAAAGAAGAGCGAACGGATCGGTATAGTGATTAAGACAGCAGTGGCGCGACGTTACGCACAAGCGCTCTTTGAGCTACTCGACGCTTCCACGATTGAATCAACCCGCGCGGCCTTAACCGGGTTGGGTCAAGCGATCAAGGATTCCGTCGCTTTGCGCCATGTCGTGGCGTCGCCAGCCTTTGGCGCCGCAGACAAAATTGCCGTCCTTGCAGAGCTCGGTACGCGCCTGGGCTGTCCTCCCGTTGGAAAAACCTTTCTCGGACAGTTGGTGAAAAAGAATCGTGTCGGCTTTCTTCCTGAAATCGCCGAGGCCTTCGGGAAACTTGCCGATGCGTCGAAGGGCACCCAGCAAATCACCGTGTCCTCAGCTGCGGCCATACCTCCAGCTGAACAAAATCGAATCAGCACTCGCTTGCGCGACATGCTCAAGCGCCAAGTCGACATTACCTTTCACACGGATGCCCGCCATCTCGCCGGCGTGCAGATCCATCTCGGCAGTACGGTGGTCGATAGCACCGTCCGTGGGCGGTTACAAGCGATGCAGAGTCTGTTGACTAAGGAGTAGCCATGCAGATCAAGGCAGAAGAAATCAGTTCGATTATCAAAGAAAAGATCAAAGGGTTCGACAAACAGGTCGACGTCAAGGAAAGCGGCTCAGTCATCCAAGTCGGAGACGGGATAGCCAAGGTCTATGGTCTTGACGGCGCCATGGCCGGCGAAATGCTCGAATTCCCAGGCGGTCTCTACGGGATCGCGCTGAATCTTGAAGAAGACAACGTCGGCGCCGTACTGATGGGCGATGACGTCGGGGTCAAGGAAGGCGATCCGGTCAAGCGCACGGGACGTATTGCAGAGATTCCGGTCGGCGAAGCCTTGATCGGTCGTGTGGTGAACGCGATTGGCCAGCCTATCGATGGCAAGGGGCCGATCAAGTCGACGCTTTCATCCCGAATTGAAGTCGTGGCGCCCGGGGTGAATACACGTCAGTCGGTGCGCGAACCCTTGCAAACGGGCATCAAGGCTATCGACGCCATGATTCCCATCGGCCGCGGACAGCGTGAGTTGATCATCGGCGACCGGCAGACCGGCAAGACCGCCATTGCCGTCGATACGATTATCAATCAAAAGGGCCTCGATGTCTTTTGTATCTATGTCGCCATCGGCCAGAAACGTTCCACCGTGGCACGCGTCGTCAAGACGCTCGAAGAGAACCACGCGATGGATTACAGCATCGTGGTGGCCGCCTCCGCGAGCGATGCGGCGCCCATGCAGTATCTTGCGCCCTTCTCCGGTGCAGCCATCGGGGAGTACTTCCGGGATAACGGCAAACATGCGTTGATCGTCTATGACGACCTTTCCAAGCACGCCGTGGCCTATCGTCAGTTGTCTCTGTTGCTCCGACGCCCGCCAGGCCGCGAAGCCTATCCTGGCGACGTGTTCTATTTGCACTCCCGATTGTTGGAGCGTGCGGCCAAGCTCAGCGACAAGCTCGGCGGGGGAAGCCTCACCGCACTGCCCATCATTGAAACGCAAGCCGGTGACGTGTCGGCCTACATTCCGACCAACGTCATTTCGATTACCGACGGGCAGATCTATCTCGGCAGCGACCTGTTCTACTCCGGTATTCGTCCCGCAATTAACGTGGGTCTGTCGGTCTCCCGCGTCGGAGGTTCGGCTCAGATCAAGACCATGAAGCAGGTGGCTGGTACTCTTCGGCTCGACCTCGCGCAGTACCGCGAAATGGCCGCGTTCTCGCAGTTCGGCAGCGAGCTCGACAAAGCGACACAGATGCAGCTCGCGCGCGGCGTTCGGATGGTGGAATTGCTCAAGCAGGGGCAATACAAGCCGATGCCGGTCGCCGATCAAGTGCTGTCGATTTATGCCGGCGTCAACGGATACCTGGACGATATCCCCGTCGATAAAGTGCAACCGTTTGAAACCGACCTACTGCACTATGTGCAACAGCACCATCCGGAGCTGAAGAAAGAAATCGCGAGCATCGGAAAAATCGACGACAAAGTCGCCGGCAGACTGAAAGAGATTCTCGCGACCTTTAAACAAAAGATGGGATACGGCGCCAAGTAGCCATCAGCGCGTCGCTGTCAGCATTACGCTGAGAGCTGAAGGCTGATAGCTGAACGCTAAGACACAATGCCGAGTCTTCAATCGCTCCGCCGTAAAATTGCGGCGTTTAAAAATACACAAAAGATTACCAAGGCCATGAAGATGGTGGCCGCGGCGAAGCTAAAACGTTCGCAGGACCGCATTCTGGCGGCGCGCCCCTACGCCCTCAAGATGCGGGGCGTGCTCAGCAACCTGAGCCGACGCGTGAATCGGTCTTCGCATCCCCTGCTGCAGAAGCGTGAGGGGAAGAAAGTCGAAGTCCTCGTCGTCACGAGCGATCGCGGGCTATGTGGCGGCTTCAATGGCAATATCATGCGGAAGAGTACGGAGTTTGTGCGGCAATGCGAAACCCAGGGATTACAGGTTAATTTGAGTATCGTAGGGCGCAAAGGCCGCGACTATTTCCGCCGCCGCACCTGGCCGATCAGACAAGAGTGGACCGGCATCTTCGATAAGCTCACGTTCGAACATGCCATCGATATCGGCGGCGACCTGACCGACCATTTCACCAAGGGCACGTTCGACGAACTCTACATTGTCTACAACGAGTTCAAATCGGCCATTCAACAGCGTGTGATCGTGGAGAAGCTGTTCCCCGTCGATGCCGCAGCCGAGTTTGGGACGGCGCAGGCGGAGGGCACGACCGGCGGCAGCTACTTCTATGAACCGGACGAAGCCGACCTCTTGAACGTATTCGTTCCGAAACATTTCCAGACGCAGACGTTTCGTATTCTGCTGGAATCCGCCGCAGCGGAACATGGCGCCCGGATGGCGGCGATGGACGGCGCAACGCGGAACGCAGGACAACTGATCAAGAAAGTGACCTTGCATTACAACAAGACCCGCCAGACTGCTATTACCAAAGAACTGATGGACATCGTCGGTGGCGCCGAAGCGCTGAAATAGTTCGCCACGTTGAAGAAGGAGTGAGCCGTGAGCATAGGAAAAGTCATTCAGGTCATCGGACCGGTGGTAGATGTGGAGTTTCCTCCCGGACAACTGCCGAGCCTTTATAACGCCCTCAAAGTGATTCAGGAAGAGAACAAGGCTGCCGGCACGCCGGCTGTCCGCATCACCCTTGAAGTCGCACTGCACCTCGGTGAAAACCGCGTCCGCAGCATCGCGATGTCTACGACCGACGGTCTCACGCGAGGGATGGATGTGCATGATACCGGGGCGCCGATTTCCGTCCCGGTCGGTCGCGAGACATTGGGGCGACTGATCAACGTGCTGGGCGAACCAGTCGACGAGATGGGCCCCATCAAAACGACAAAGACCTATCCCATTCACCGGCCTGCGCCGCGCCTGGAAGATCAGGACACGAAGACCGAAGTCCTCGAAACCGGCATCAAGGTCGTCGATCTTCTCGAGCCGTACAGCAAGGGTGGCAAGGTCGGCCTCTTCGGAGGCGCCGGAGTCGGCAAGACCGTCATCATCATGGAACTCATCAACAACATCGCCTTGCATCACGGTGGTTTCTCGGTGTTCGCCGGCGTCGGTGAGCGGACTCGTGAAGGCAACGATCTCTGGCATGAAATGCAGGAGTCGAAGGTTATCGATCCCAAGGACTTCACCAAGTCAAAAGTCGCGCTGGTCTATGGCCAGATGAACGAGCCACCTGGCGCGCGTTTGCGCGTCGCGTTGACCGGACTGGCCGTCGCCGAATATTTCCGCGACGAAGAGAATCAGGACGTGCTGCTGTTCGTGGACAATATCTTCCGGTTTACCCAGGCCGGTTCAGAAGTGTCCGCATTGCTCGGCCGTATGCCGTCCGCCGTCGGCTATCAGCCCACCCTCTCGACCGAGATGGGGCAACTACAAGAACGCATCACCTCCACCAAGCGTGGATCGATCACCTCGGTGCAAGCCATCTACGTGCCGGCAGACGATCTGACCGACCCGGCGCCAGCCACGGCTTTTGCCCATCTGGACGCGACCACCGTGTTGTCGCGGCAATTGGCTGAGCTGGGTATCTACCCAGCTGTCGACCCACTCGACTCCACCTCGCGTATTCTCGATCCGCAAGTCATCGGCGAAGATCACTATAAGGTCGCACGAGGGGTCCAGTCTGTTTTGCAACGGTATAAAGACCTCCAAGACATTATCGCCATTCTCGGCATGGACGAATTGTCGGAAGACGACAAGATGGCCGTGGCCCGCGCACGGAAAATTCAACGATTCCTCTCGCAGCCGTTCCATGTGGCCGAAGCCTTTACCGGCTCGCCCGGTAAGTACGTGAAGCTTAAGGATACGGTGCGGAGCTTCAAGGAAATTCTCGATGGCAAGTACGACCATCTCCCGGAACAGGCATTCTACATGGTCGGCCCGATCGAGGAAGTGATTGCGAAAGCCGAAAAGATGGGAGTGAAAGTATAAGCAGGCGGGCGCTCTTGTGCTCGCAGACCGCGCACGATGAAACCGTGCTCGGTCGATGCGCGCACGTGAGAGCATCCCGGCAGCTTATACATTTTGATACACACGTAGGAGAGATATGGCAGGAACGTTATTGCTAGAGGTTGTGACGCCGGAGAAATTGCTCTTGAGCCAGCAGGTGGATGAGGTTATTGCACCAGGCTCAGAGGGTGAGTTCGGTGTGTTGCCTGGACACTGTCATTTTCTTTCTACGTTACGCATCGGTGAGCTTCGCTATCGCGTCGGGGATCAGACCAACCACATGGCTATTCTCTGGGGATACGCAGAAGTCACACCGACAAAAGTCACGGTCATGGCTGAAATCGCAGAGAAGGCTGAAGATATCGATGTCAACCGCGCGCAAGAGTCGGTGGAGAAGGCCGAACAGCGCTTGAAGGCCGGCGGTCTGCCGTCTGAAGTCAAAGAAGCCGAAATCAGCCTTGAAAAAGCCCGCCTCCGCAAGAAGATCGCCGATCGCGCTCGCAAGACCGGCCACTGATATCCCTCTCAGATAATTCCGGAAAGACAAGAAGCTCGGTCGGCGGCTGACAGAAATGTTGAGCAGTCTGGCCGATCCCCCTGTGCTCGCGCTACGAATAGCCTCAGCAGGCCCTCGTTGGACGCGCGTAGCGGGAGTTAACCCTAAACGCAAGGACACCTGGGTCACTGCACCAATCTGCGGGAAGAGGCCAAAAACTTCGGGTGCCTGAGAACTGTGGAGGCTCTATGCACGTTCATAGCACCATGAGAGTTCTCTGCTATTTCTCCAGCGGAATTTCGATCACCAGACCGCCCATGACGTCGTCCATTTTAAAGTCCTTCTTAGGGCTATGCGGATGGGCATTGTGACAACCAACGCAGGATTGACTGACGGCGCGGTCCGCGTAGATGGCCTTAAAATAGGTCTGATCGCCGATCTTGATCGTACTGGTGGCAGACCGTTCTGGATGCTCACGCACAGCTTCTAGACCCTTTTTCTCCGCCTCATCGTACGGGCCATTGTGCGGATTGATCGGCCACAGACTGATCAACCGGTAGCGGACCTTCGTTCCAGTCTTCGAGGACAGGTCGCTCGCTTCTGCGAGAAACTGCGCTGGTAGCGGCAAGGTCTTTTTCTCCGTTCGCCAGTTCTCCGCTGCTGGGGCGCCGCCCTCTTTTTGCAGACGCTCGACGATATGAATGGTGTAAAAGATGCGGTCGGCTTCAATGACGGCATGGATGTAATCCGTGACCGTTTCCGGGGGAATGCCTGGCAGGTCTGCTGCACGCGCCGTCATCGTGAACGAGGAAAATACCATCACCGCCACCACCGTCCGGATGAGTCTCCATCTCATGATTGTGCCTCCTTGTTCTACGTCAGACCAGCCTCGCGGTTGGCAGCTTAGTCCAAATCAATTAGAGAGGCAATCGGATCGGCAGGCCTTCCGATTGCAATTGAGCCTTGCGCTGCAGTAGCGTGGCCTGAACGTGCGAGAGAGGGCGATTCGTTTTATGGTGACTGAGTTTGTCGTGACGGCCGGCGAGTTACCAAAACGGCTGGATATCTTTCTGGTCAATCGGGAGCCAAAATTATCTCGGTCAGCCTTGCAACGGTTGATTGGGCAAGGACGTGTGCGGATCAACGGTCAGGTTGTCAAGCCTAGTCAAAAGATCAAACCCGGCGACACCATCGCCTTTGACATTCCGAAAGCGGAGCCGCTCGAGCTCAAGGGGGAGTCGATTCCACTCGAGATTCTTTACGAGGACGACGTGTTATTACTCCTAAATAAGCCAGCCGGCTTGGTGGTCCATCCTGCGCCGGGTCATTGGGCCGGTACCCTGGTGAATGCCCTTCTCCATCATTTTCAGACATCCGGCGGCACGGTGTCGACGATTGGTGGGAAAGAACGGCCAGGGCTGGTTCATCGGCTGGACAAGGATACCTCTGGCGTGATGGTGATCGCCAAAACAGACGAGGCCCATCGTGGTCTTTCGGCTCAATTCAAACATCACACGATCACGCGGGTGTACGAGGCTCTTATCTCCGGCGTGCCGAAAAAAGGACATGGGTTGATCGAGCTGGCGATTGGACGAGACAGGAAGGAACGGAAAAAATTCTCTGCCCACACGGCACGACCGAAGGAGTCCGTGACGGAATACAAGGTCGACCATCGTTTCGGTAAACTGGCTGCCCATGTGCTTTTGTACCCACGCACAGGCCGGACTCACCAGCTTCGCGTCCATCTGACATCCCTGGGCCATCCGATTCTGGGAGATCAGACCTATGGCGGGAAGAAGGTCTGCACGGTAGAGGGCGTCGAGATCCCCCGCGTGATGTTGCATGCGAGGACCCTCGGATTCCATCACCCCTCCACCGGAGAGTTTCAGGAGTATACAAAGGGCTTCCCATCCGATATGGAACAGGTCGTTCAAGCCCTCGAGGGCCTCACGCCTCCTCACGGTACTCGAAAATCTTGACAGACCCCTCCGCGTGGCGTAAGCCATGCCACCTCGAAGGATGAGTTCATGCAGACTGCCGATGTGCTGGACGCGATGGGTGGATTGGTTGCTCAGCTGAAGATGTATGCGGCCAAATTGCCGCCGATTGTGCATCTGTCGGCGGTGCCGACCGGTGTGAAGCCTAAGCTTGAGGCGGTGGAGGAGTATGAGGAGATCGTCTCTCGGTTCAGGAGTCAGAGCGCCGGGACTCCTTATAAAGTCCTGCACGAATTATTTGTGGAATCGCTGGAAGCCTACGAGGTCGGTCGATTGCTCGGCTCCGTCCAGCCGCTCCTTTCGGTGCTCGATCATCTGGACCGGATGCAGCGAGATCAAGAAATCGAAATCGGACGGATCGATGAGAAGCGCACAGGCGAGTATCGGTCCACGCTGAATAAGATTCTACCCGGCAACAAGCCTGAACTGGACGGCGCAGGACGGGGAATATGAGGCCGAAGTTTTAAGTTCTGAGTGATGAGTTTCCTTGCTAATTCAGAACGTACAACTCAAAACTCTAAACTCAGGACTCAGAACTCCGCGAAGCGGCTAATGTCCCATCTTTGGGCCAGCCGCGTTGTCCCCTTGTGATACGAGCTTGAAGCGAACTGTCGACCCGCATTGCGGACACTTCCCGCGTATGGTTTCCTCATCCAGCCGTTCGTACTGGTCTTCTTTCAGCCACATCAGCTGCGCGCACTTCGGGCAGGTTCGTACTTGCGTTGTCATGATGTTCCTCGTACACTCCGCTTGATTTTGGTTGCTGTAACTGGGAGCTAATCTAGTACAAGATGCCTCCAACCCTCAAGCCCGCCATCTCCTTCGCCGAAAAGAAGGACCTCGACCCCGCCAAGCTCGTCCGCCTCTATCAGCAAGCGCCTTGGGCCAAAGGAAGGACCCTTGAGGACGCACGTGAGATGTTGCGCCACACCGATGTGGCTGTAACAGCCTGGGACGGTGACCTGCTGATCGGATTTGGACGGGTATTAACGGACTATGTCTACCGAGCGTCCATCTGGGATGTGATCGTCGATAAGGCCTATCAGGGTCAGGGCGTCGGCACCGATATTGTCCATCGCATTTTGAACCACCCTCGCCTCAAGAAAGTCCAACTCTTCTGGCTCTGCACCCGCATGCCGGGGTTTTATGAAAAGCTCGGCTTTAGTTCGAAGGAACAGACCGGGATGGTGTGGAGCCGATCGAAACAGGGCCGGCAGGAATAGCGTATTTTCTTCGAGTCTGAGGTCCTTTGCTTTTGCCCCTCTATCGTATCTGGCATGGAACCCCAGGAGGACGGGGGTTCCATGCCACTACATCTGCCTCGAATATTTATTCAGAAACTAAAAGAAAAGTTTGGCGCCGAAGAGGAAGCCGAAAGACGAAGCGTTCCAGTCGTTATTGCGGTTCCCGTTCACCGTCGCATGTCCGTCATTACGTTTGTAGGCCATTTCCGCGTTGAGGGCAAACTGTTTGTTAAGCATGTAGTCGGCGCCCCAGCCGAGTCGCCAGGCGAAGGTGTTACTGGGGGAGATACGAGTTGAGCTGTTTTCACCAAAACTGTTCACATTCACCCCAAAACTCATGTTGGCATAGGGGCTGATCGGGCCAAATCGTACCGGACGTACCTCGACTGTCGGCAGCACTGATACGGTGTCTTGATGGCCCCAATCACGGTAGGGTCGTTCTTGATCCACACCATGACGTTCCCACTCCAACATCATCCCGGCTAAGAGCCACTTGTTGAGACTATACATCGCTTGGAAATTGACCAAGGAGCCCACACTGGTTGAGCTATTAGCAGTTAACGATTGTGTCAATGGCGCAAACCCTGCCCGCATACCGAGCACGACTTTGCCTGGCTCTATTCCGCCCTGTTCCATCTTCCATTCTTCCGCGCTTGCCTGGCTGCCTAGAACGAGCGCGCTTATCACCATGAATCCCAGCAACCCCCAACGAGCTATAACGACACCCATATAAAAAAATCCTCCGTGATGTAATGATGTAAATAGGCTACAGACACGCGTTCTATCCACATTACAACGCAAGTTCGGTACCCATATTTCCCTTGAATCGATTGTAGTCTGGTGAAGGGAATCGCTCAATAAAAATAAAAGCTTAGGCCTATCATGCTTGTTGGGCGATTTAGGGGCAGTCATGGTGCCGTTTTGCTTATGGAATAATGACTCATTGCCGACACAGTTTAGTATCTGTAACCCTACAGGGGGAGAGACAACATAAAAATGGTTAAGGACTTAGCTGGCACAACGTGGCAAGGAGTTGAGTTCAACCGAGGGCGAGAGACCGCCGCTGTCTCTTGGGAGAAAAAATGACCGCAACAAAGAATAGCAGTGTGGCGAGCAGCACAATGGCAGGACCGGAAGGGATATCCCAGTAAGAGGAGATGAGTACTCCCCCGACTGAGCAGGTGATTCCAATGAGGACCGAATACCAGGTCAGCGTCGAGAGACTATGCGTCAGTTGGTAGGCGGTGGAGGCAGGAATCAGGATCATCGCGAAGACAAGAATCGCGCCGACGGTCTTGAGAGAGATCACCACCGTGAGGGCGACTAGGGTCAGCAAGAGGAAAAATATGCGCCGGGCCGGCACTCCGGAGGCTTCCGCCATTTCTTGGTCGAAGGCGATGAAGTAGAGTTCTTTCGAGAAGAGCACAATCGCACCGATGACGACGATGCTCAATCCGGTAATGATGCCTAGTTCCTCGCTGGTTACGGCAAGCACATTTCCAAAGAGGTAGCCATAGACCTCGGCATTATAGGTCTTCATCAGACCGATGAAGAGAATCGCAAGGGCCATGGTGGCGGTGTAGAGAATGCCGATGGAGACATCCAGCTTCATCCGGCCTTTTTCTTCCACCCATCCCGTGATCCAGACTGTGGCGAGGCCAAAGAGCATGGCCATGAGCAGCGGTGGCCAGCCCATGAGATAGCCGAGCGCGACTCCGGCAAACGCCGCATGGGCCGTGCCGGCTCCCATAAACGCCAACCCTCGTAGCACGACGAAGACACCGATTGTCGAGCACAAGGCGCCAACGAGCGCAGCCGCTAGGAGAGAACGCTGTATAAAGTCGTATGCGAGCAGGTCAAGCATCGTAGTGAATGGTCAATGATGGTGGTGGTAGTCTTCGACGATAACGAGATCGTTCTCTGTAATAACAAGGTCTTTCCCATAGACCTGGCTGAGGATGTCTGGTTTCAGCACATCGGCAGGCGGCCCTGCGGCGTAGAGGCGGGTCTTGAGGAGCACGAGCCGGTCTACCCGCGAACGGATCATATTGATGTCATGGGTGATCAAGAGGACTGTCAAGCCTAACTCTTCGTGCAGATGCTGCACCAACTCGACAACACTGTGCTGCGTCGTGATATCCAGTCCAGTCGTCGGCTCGTCGAGCAACAACACATCTGGCTGCTGGGCCAACGCTCTGGCGATGAAGACCCGCTGTTGTTGTCCTCCGGAGAGGTGGCCCAGCGCGCTTTCTCGATGCCCCTCCATCCCCACGTGAGCCAGGGCGTTCAGCGCGATCTTGAGATCTTTCCCTGATGGCCGCGTGAACAGACCTAAGGCGCCGTACCGTCCCATCATGACGGTTTCCAGTACTGTGACGGGAAAGTTACGATCAACCACTCCCTTCTGAGGCAGGTAGCCGATCCTGGCCCGGTGGTGACAGCGTAGCTCATCACAGGCACAATCGAAAATTCTGAGATGACCTTTTAGCGGGGCCATTAAACCGAGGACCGCGCGGCAGAGAGTCGTCTTTCCGGACCCGTTGGGGCCGATGACCCCCACGAACTCGCCGGATTGAATCTCGAGCGAGATATCCTCAAGTGCAACCACCCCAGGGAACCCAAAGGTGGCATGATCGAAGTGAATGATAGGGAGCGACTGACCTGCCATGTCGGTGAGGACTCCTCTCAGTCCAAGCCGCTGAAACCGCGGCCTATCACCCGCTAGGCCGCACCCAGCGCGTTGACCAATTGGAGCACATTATAACGGAGCATGTCGAGATAGGTTTCTGTGTGCGGGAGGCCTCCCGGAAGAGTAGTGAGCACCACCACGCGCGCGCCGGTCTCTTTGGCCAACAGCTCGGGAGTCTTTTGGCTCAGCTGAATTTCCGAGACCACGACTTTGATCCGGTCCTTTTTGATCTTCACTATGAGGCCGTGAAGATGGAGCGCCGATGGTTCGCTGCCGGATTGGGGTTGGATCGTTCCGACAATCTGAAAACCGAAGCGCCTCGCGAAGTACGGCCAGGCCGGATGATGAGCGATAAATCGCCGGTCGGCCAGGCGTGTGATCCGTTCACTCAGGTCTCCTCGAAGTTGGTCCAGCTTCCGAAGGTAGGAGGCCTGATTGGTTCGGTACTCCGTCGCATGGGTCGGGTCTACCTGAATGAGCGCTTCCGTGATGTGCCGCATCATGGTCATCGCGTTCTCAGGGTCCATCCATACGTGAGGATTCCCACGTTCGTCTTCTTCGCCGGCATGAACCGCGCCGTCATGGTCTGGTCTGTCGCGGAGAAGTGCGATGCCTTTGGAGGTGGTGACGACCCGGAGTGATGCGCCGCCGGCATTCTTCACCAACGAAGAGACCCAGACTTCAAGGCCGATACCGATTTCGAACAGCAGCCGGGCTTTCCGAACGGCGACGAGATCACTCGGTTTGGGGGAATAGGTATGTTCGTTTTCATAGCCGCTCAGTAGGGAGGTCACCCGTACGTGGGGTCCGCCGACTTGTTCAGTCAGGTCCTTCAAGACAGGAATCGTGACCACGATATTGAGGGGTTCTGGAGGTGTGGCGGCAAGAACCAGAGGTGCGGCGAGCACACTGTGGCTAATGAGGATCGCCAAGAGTAGGCGCATCAATTGGAGATTCAGCATGGGCGAGAACGCTAACATTGGGTTCCTTGGTTGTCAACGCAACGACTTAGGTTGATTTCGAGAGTTCTGTGGTGATTTCTCCCCTGCTTGACCCCGCCGGACAGTTCCATTAGCGTAGCGATCGACAGCTCTTGCTAGACGATCACTGGAGGGGTCAAGGAATGCATGTCGTGGGACTGATGTCTGGAACATCCGGCGATGGTGTCGATGCTGCCCTTGTGGACATTACTGGGCGAGGTCGCTCCCTGAAGGCACGGACGCTTGCGGCACACACGCTGGCCTATCCACGCTCGTTACAACAGCGCATTCTCTCCGCGTCGGTTTCGGGGACGGTCGCAGATGTGTGTCATCTCAATGCGTTGCTTGGTGAATGGTTCGCGAACGCGGCGCTGCGCGTGATTCGGCAGGCGAAACTCCAGCCGAGCGATGTGGCGTTGATCGGCTCTCATGGGCAAACCGTGCACCATCTTCCTCATAGTATCCATGCGCCGGGAGTCGGCGCCATTCGTTCCACTCTGCAAATCGCCGAGCCGGCGGTGATTGCCGAACGAACAGGGATTACGACCGTTGCCAATTTCCGTTCGCGTGACATCGCCGCAGGAGGTCAAGGGGCTCCGCTGACGCCCGTGGCACATGCGCTGCTCTTGAAACATGCACGTCGCGCGCGGTTGGTGGTGAATCTCGGGGGCATCAGCAACGTGACGTATGTGCCGAAAGGGGGACACCTCAGCGGGGTGCAGGCATTCGATACGGGGCCGGCCAATATGGTGCTGGATAGTCTTATGGTGCGTGTGACCGACGGGCGACTGCTGATGGATCGTGATGGAAAATTGGCCATGAAAGGGCAGGTCGATTCACGACTGTTGGGCAAGCTGCTCGCGCATCCCTTTCTGTCCAAGAGGCCGCCCAAATCGACCGGGCGTGAAGCATTCGGTCCTGCTCTCATCGAGGAACTGCTCGCGATTCAGCTGCAACGCAGTCTCTCGATCGAGGATCTGTTGGCGACCTGCAGTATGTGGACGGCCAAGGCAGTGGGAACTTCGCGACGGTGGATCAGTGGGGAGATCGATGAAGTGGTGGTGGGCGGCGGTGGCGTCCGTAACCGTGCGATCATGAGCCATCTCGCAACGGTCTTCGCCCCGGTTCCGGTCACCACATTTGAGACCCTGGGGTGGGACAGTAAGGTGTTCGAGGCAGTGGCCTTTGCTCTTTTGGCCTATCAAACCGTGACTGGGCAGTGGGGCAACATTCCGTCTGTGACAGGCGCGAACCATCCGGTACTCCTTGGCACGATTGTCCCGAACGGGCCTCGCTGGCGTGAATCCCTTCCTGCGTGATAGTTGCCGTCATGGAGAATGTATTCATCGGTCTTGCCATCGCGTTCCTGGCTTTCCTGATCTGGCGGCTGAGGGTCTCGTCAACCAGTGGTCCAGTCAGGAAAGAGACTTTTGTCCTTCCTCCTGGCGTCACGCTACGTCCCCAGCCTCTGCTAACTGACACCGATCTCTTGCTCTACAATCTCATACGTTTGGCCGTGGAAGACCATTATCTTGTCTTTGCAAGAGTTCCGCTCTGGTCTGTTGTCAGCGTCGAGGCCGAAGGAAAGGCTCGGTCGCAGGTGTTGAGACAGATCGCGCTGAAGCAACTCGACTTTGTGTTGGTCCACCCAGGAACGAAGGCTGCGGAGCAGGTTGTGTTGCTTGAAGAAGGTTTCCCCCCTCAGCCACACGAGGTCGCTCGGAAGCGGGAGATCCAGTCTGTCCTACAGGCTGCCGGCATCACGCTGACCACCTTGAAGCCCCAGACATCCTATACGGTGCCTCAACTGGCTCAGCTGTTTGGCGTTGGCGATGACGAGTGACTGCCACCGCGTATATTGCCGACACGTCTGTTACCTGGCTTGAGGTGAAGCTAATCGGAAGAGTTGTTGCCGGTCAGTTGAGGGGTCGATTCCTCATCCCGCATCGGCGCCGCGTCAAGGGCTTTCCGTGCCAACTCTGCTTCAGCACTTTCAGGATATTCATCGATCACTCGCTCGTACATCATACGAGCTTTTTCGTGATCCTTCAGCCTGGTGTAGGTTTGTCCGATCTTTAGGGTAGAGGCAGCATACTTCGGACTGAGGGGGTAGTAAGACACGACGTGGTAGAAGGATTTCAAGGCTTCCTTGTGGCGCCCTAATCGGTACTGACATTCACCCACCCAGTATTGTGCGTTGGCTGCCAGCGAGGACTGCCCGTGGAGTTCGAGAAAGAATCGAAAACCAGCCAGCGCGGCCTCGTAATCCCTGTGCTTGAACTCCTCCATCACTCGATCATAGAGGTGTCGAGACGAGTCCTGCATGTTGGAGGGGGCGGCGACGGCGAGATTGAGAGAAAACAGCACCGCGATCATTCCCGGGAGCACGATCATTAGCGTCTTCATCATAATGCCTCCTTACTGCTCGGCAAAGGCTCGGTATCCATCCTCCCGTGATGTCGCAATCGTCGTGCCACTATGCAGCTATCCGGCGTGGCGAAAACCGACGACAATCCAGGAGCTTGGCGCCATTCGATGCCAGGAATTGCTGAATGACTACCCCTGCCTGAGCGACAGATTTGTACGATTTGTGCGTGGATCTTCGCTTGACAAAAGGGAGCCCACTACTCAGCAAAGTGGCTTCGGTAAACGCTTTGTGGAGAACTTGACTTGCTTGTTCGTGGTCGAAATAATGCCGCTCGGTCTGTCTGGTTCATCTAGTTTCTCTGGTCTATCTGGTTTGTTTCGTTTATTTCGTTGGTCTTGTTCAACCAAACAGACGAGACAGACCAGGCAGACCAAATGAACAAGAAAGGCGCGGTGAAGGGAGTTGGACATGATGACTGATCCTCCACCGAATCCACTCGGCGGAAAGACTTTGATCGTCGACGCGAATGACGGCGACTCGTATCCGCGACCCAGTGCGGCACTACTCGATGCAGGAGAGCATGACCAGGTTTTTGTTCGTCCTGGGATCTATGAGGACAAAGTCTTTATCACCGGGCGACCGATTCATTTGGTGGGGGCAGGTCGAGACGAGGTGCAGATTTTTTCCCGTCGTGGGGGACCTCTCTATCTCCAGCAGGTCCCAAGCGGTCGCATCTCCGGCATCACGTTTCGATACGTCGGAAGCGACCAGAATTCCGCGATGAACCTGCTCGATTCCTCTTGTGCTGTGACACAATGCCGTGCCACGGAGGGTATTCTGTCCGGTGTGGTGATCTATGGCTCTCAGTCACGCCCGACATTTATCGAAAACGAAGTTTGCGGCAACCGCGAATCGGGGATTTTTGTGTTTGCCGGGGCACAGCCGAGGATCGCCGACAATGTCTGCAGGGGCAACCACCATTTCGGTATTGCGGTGCGCGATCCTGGGAGCCATCCGGAACTCGTCAGGAACCGGTGTCGTGAGAATATGCTGAGCGGGATTCTCCTCTTTCATCACGCGGAAGCGCTCCTCGTCGACAATACGTGCATCGAGAATCAGCACTGGGGGATGGTGATGACTCCCGACTGCAACACTACTCCCGGTCGGGAGGCGCTCGACACCTCAAACATTCTTGCCCCCAATCCGCGCGGGACCTTGATCGTGACGGACCAGCCGTTAGGTGACATCGGCCGGTGATGAGCCTGGATGTCGCGGAAACTGCAATCTGGGAATAAGTGCGTAGAATACAGAAGGCAAGGTCGGGGAGGAGTTTGAAGGCGATCCCAGTCTTGATTCCGTCTACGTCGATAGTGCGGATTCGTTACGGAAGGAGATTGGCCGAGTGAGTTCCAGAGGCTTCGTGAAGGTGAAACGCACTGCCGCCTTGCTGTTTCGCTCGATACATCGCCGTGTCCGCATGCTTCAGTAATTCGTCGACGGGATGGTCGTCGTGAGGGTAAATCGTAATTCCGATGCTGACGCCGATGGAGATGTGGTGCCCCTTTAACTCGAACGCCGTGGCAATGGATTCCGTGATGCGCTTCGCTACTACAAGGATATTCTGTTCGGAAGCGACCCCTTCTAGAATAATCGTGAACTCGTCCCCGCCCATCCGGGCTACGGTATCGACTTCCCGCACACAGGTCTTGAGTCGCTCAGATACGGCCTTGAGTAGTTCATCACCCATGTCGTGGCCGAAGGTATCATTCACCGCTTTGAAACGATCAAGATCGAGGAGCATGAGACCAATCGGCTGATGCATGCGCTTGCTTCGAGCCATGGCTTGAACCAGCCGATCACGAAAGAGGGTACGATTTACCAGCCCGGTCAAGTGATCGTACTGTGCGAGGTAGGTCAGGCGTTCTTCAGAGCGTTTCCGCTCAATGGCATAGCGGACGGCACGAGCTAACAGCTCGGGATGACCCTGACCTTTGACGAGATAATCCTGTGCCCCCTGTTGGACAGCTTGAAGAGCCAGGCTTTGGTCGCTCACGCCGCTCAGGACGACGACAGGGGTCGTCGGACTGGTGGCATGGACCTGTCTGACCGTCGGGAGACCGAACGCATCCGGGAGAGACAGGTCCAAGAGCACGGCATCGAATCGCTCACGGCCGAGAAGCGTGAGCCCTTCTCCCAACGTTTTCGCACGAGTAATCTGGAACTCCTCGATGCTCCATTCAGAAAGAAGATCCTGCGTGAGCTGAGCGTCGACGTCATTGTCTTCGACGAGGAGCACTTTGATCATCTGACACCCTCGCTATCGCGTGAACCCCTGAGTCCGGTTCCTAATGTTCAGATCTGGACCAGTTGCTGTGACGAGGCCAGCTACTATTGAGAGAGTGATTATAGCCAAGAGACGAGGGAGGATAAAGAAAATGCGAAAATACGGTAAGGGAGAGGCGTGAAACTCGAAAGGGGTTCCAGGCCACGGACAAGCGTAACGGCACAGGCCGCATGATACCACTCTCCCCGGTAAGACCATGACCGCCCCTTGTAGCAGATGCAAGCCAATAAGACTACGTAGGGCGGTCAAGAGGAACCACGGTGGACGATCTGGGATTCAGGCAACCTGGTTTTAGCCTACATGGAGTGCTTCAGCTCGGCGACGAACCTCTTCGGCTTTTTGCGATTGTCCGAGGTTGTCGTAGAGTGAGGCGATATTCGCATGCAAGTGCGACAAGAGTTGTCCCAACTGTGCTTCCTGTGCGATCACATTCGCTTCGAGCGCCAGTTTCTTTTCTTCACTCCGGCGGAAGCGTTCCTCAAGCCGCTGTACGAGTTGGATCCAGCCTCTGACCTTGCCGGAATCCAAGTCAGGGAGGGTCGGCAAGGCTTCAGCGCGATCGAGAGATTTTTCGGTTTGATTCATCCAATTGATGAAGACGAGAAAATCACCAAGCGTAATTTTTAGTGCGGATGAGGCGCCTTCTTCTTCGATGACCAGGTCTTCCATTACAACTCCTTGTGAAGAAAATTATTTCGAATAGTGTGTGGCAGACGAACGAAACACTTCCGCAGAATCGCCGATGAAGTGATCTGTTACCGGCTCCTGAAGAGTAAATATCGCGGCGAGCTCCAAGCGAGCCACCTCCTTTCTATGTCTGGTTTCTGGCGAAAAACGGAGAGCAGGTTCAAGAGCGGGCACCCCATAGGCTACATCAGGTAGTGTTGGTCGAGTATTACTGCGCCAGCAGTGGTATTGTCAATAGTTCTCTTGGGGATTTATAACACGAAACTTCTCCTTGATTCTTCGGTATACGGACGAAGTCAAGAAGAGCAGGAAGTGGGCGATGACTATCCTTGAGGTGACAGGGGTGGAACGTTCGGATAGATTCCGCGTGGGAGGCGTTCTGGGCCAATGGTCCCTTCGCAGGCATACCCAGGCTCGAAGGGCCAGAGGAGGGATCGACCTTCCCAAGAACCTCTTACCTGAATCGTGCGAAACGTTACCCCAAGTCGAACCGCCTCCTCTCGCATCGTGGAGAGGCAGCCTTCGTAGGAATAGGCGCGGCGACCCAGTATGATCGGTTGGCCCGTCTGGTTATGGAACACAGTATAGGGCTCAGCGCAGCCTGCCAGGAGCAGTATCATGATGAGCAGAAGACTTCTCGTCATGCGCCGTTATCCTTACGAACTCGTGTGATGATCAGGACTGTGCCCCTTGCCACGCGCTGGATCGATGTGGCAGCGCGAGAGGGACCTGTTTCCTGACGAGCCGACCTAAGCGGACTTGGTCTTCCCCAGGCATTTGGATAAATTCGACACCGAACCGTCGTCCCTCGCACCAGCGTACTTTGGCTAATCCGACTCGGAGCGGAGACGTAGTATCAGGAACGAGCATTCTCATCTCAAGATAGGAGCCGGGCTGTACTCGTTTTCGGCTGTGGACGGCACAGCCAGGGACAGACACGTTGAGCACGGTTCCCTCTCCCACATAGGCCTCACCAGCAAACACAACGGGAAAGTGTGTGTGGACTCGTTCACAGTACCGGAGTTTCGCCATGGTGCCGACTCCTTCTCGGTCAAGTCGATGAGGAGAGCAGAGAGTACCATGTCTTCTTTCAGCACGCGAGAGGCCCCCTCGTTCGTGGGATCTGGCACAAGAGAGTTGGGGCGTGCCCGCAGCACCCCCCAACGAACCGCAAAGCGCGGCAAGGAGAGCCAAGAAAAGGAAAGCCTCCATCCGCATATCCCTACGAAAGTTGGGAGTCTTAAGTAGCCACAAGTCATTGGAATCATAAGATAATCAAGTATTTTATCCTCCCTGCCAGACGGCATAGAACCTGCGCTTACAGCGTCTCGTGACAGGGTCAATTCCCGAGCAACAGGAAAAACGCGCCGCAGGATTACACAGGATTCGGCATGGGGAGGAAACAAAGATGAACAGGGTCGAGCTTCACAATGGACCATATAGTGATGACTTAGGACGCCGGGCACTCAGACCTATGGGCTCCGCCAGATTTCTTGCCTGTGCAGTCGTGCTACTGATGGCGACTTCGGCGCCCTCTGTTCTCGCCGATGCGCTGGTCTATGGATACGTCGGTCCCACGGGTCTGGTGAACCTTACGAATGTACCGACAGATGAGCCTGTCACAACAGTTCGCCGCAAGGCCCGATATCACATTGGTGTGGCGGATCTAGAACTTGAGCAAGCGGTCAGCCGTGCGGCTCAGCAACACCACGTTCAACCGGCCTTGCTCCTTGCGGTGATGAAGGCCGAGTCTTCCTTTAATCCAACCGCAGTCTCCAAGGCGGGAGCGGTAGGACTCATGCAGCTGATTCCGGAAACCGCCATCCGGCATGGCGTGCGTAACCTCTACGATGCGAACGACAACATCTCCGGTGGGGCCAAGCACCTGCGTTACCTCCTGGACCGGTTCCACGGAAACATCCGGTTAGCCTTGGCTGCCTATAACGCGGGGGAACGCAAGGTGGAGCGATATGGACAGATCCCACCCTATAAGGAAACACAGGATTATGTAAAAAAAGTGCTCGTATACTATCGCAGCTACAAGAAGGAGGGTTGGATCATGCCGGTTGTGATTGCCGCTCCGTCTAGGCACACAGGCCGACCGTACTAATCGATCGCTTGCGATCTCGTGTGGTCCATTGGGAAGCATTGTTCAGATTAGAGATCCATCCGAAGAACCTGGGATCTCCAGCATCTGTAAGGATCAACAAGCGAGGCGAAACGTACAATCAGAGAGTTGAGGAGGAGGAGGCGTTATACGGGTTTTTCAGCGACGTATTCCAAGTACTTCCACAGTTCCTTGGCATCCTCTTCGGCAAGTACCAGCGGGGTATTGTTAGCGGATCCGACGAGATGAACCTTTAGTGACATCTCATCTTGCCAAATCTGTGCTTCGCAGTAGCTCACATTATCAAGGTTTAAGGCTTTCTTGCCAATACGCACAAAGTGCATAGCGTCTCCTTGCCCTGTGCCAACTTCTTGCCGACTATATCACCACAGGGTCTTTCGTCAAATGCTTACCGTACTTTCTGACAAGGTCTCGCAGGCACGAAACGAGCGAGGACTTGAAGAAGCCTGAGACTCCTGGGGATGGATCAGTTAGAAGGAAACGGTTGGTTGCGGAAGCCTGACAGTCTCTTGAGACGGCGATGCAACAGAAGTTGTCCGCGTCGTACGAGCAGTTTCAGCGTCAGTGGGCACAAAGCTACAGTCTGCAGCAATAATTTCAGTCTAGACCTTTCCAACGTCTTCAACGAGGCGCCAAAGGAATCAACCAGCGACCATTCAAAAGTGGCAGCCAGATTTAAATCATCACGTGCCACGATGCCCCCACTCCCACGGCGGCAAGAGACCGCTGGACCGGAAGGAACCTCGTGTTAAGATGGCAAAAAAGATGTATGAGGATATGTAGGGGATGACCTCAGTGGGTGAGCGCGTGCTGCACAGACAAGAGGTGCCTGGCTCAACCGCCGGCTCGACCCGCATGTCCCCTTTTCGTTCTCCACTTGGCATTCGAAAAATTGGGCACCGGATTGAAATTCACGACGCGCAGAGCTTGGTGAGCCACGTGAAGGGCTTCTCCGGCCTGGCCCCTATAACCCGATGAGCACGATGCACCGCGTCACCTTTCAGCAGGACGGGATAACCTACGATGCGGAAGAGGGACAATGGCTGTATGACGTGTGCGAGGCCGCTGGAGCCTCTGTCCCGTTCGCGTGTAAAGCCGGCGCGTGTGGGACCTGTGCGACTCAGGTGGTACAAGGCGAAGAGAGCTTAGGGCCCCAGAGAGCCAGAGAGATTCGTACACTCGAAAGCAATGGTCTGGACCCTACGCAGTATCGACTCTTGTGCCTGGCGGACGTTCACGGCACGCTCACCCTGGGGGCCAGCGCCAAAACGCCACAGGCGACCGCCGCACTTGGTTTGTACAAGGTACGAGTCGAAGAGTATCGCCCGCATACCTTGACTGTCTGTGAACAGAGATTCGCGGTTGAGTCGGGGGAAATCACATTTTCTCCGGGCCAATATATGATCTTTCATGTCCCGGGAATCGACCAAGTCATTCGGCGGTCCTACTCGATTTCGTCGCCTCCGTCCGACAAGACACATTTCGAGATTTGTGTCCGTGCGGTGTCCGGTGGCTTCTGCTCGAATTTCATTCATCGGCTCCGCCCCGGGGACTGTATGCAGGTTGAAGGTCCGTACGGTGACTTTCGATTGCACGACGGATCACAGCGAGACCTGTTGATGATCGCGACGGGAACCGGTATCGCGCCCATCAAGTCGATGCTGTTGTCCCTTCTTGGGCAAGCTGGCAGGCGCCGTATCCGATTGTTCTTCGGATTGCGTAATGTCTCCGACCTCTTTTATACAAAAATGCTGAGTGATATGAGAGAGAGACACCCCTGGTTCGAACCGACCATCATCCTCTCACAACCTGACCCGGCCAGGTGGCTCGGATTGCGAGGTCGCGTTACAGACTTGATTCGTGAACAGGTGTCTCTCGACGAGGCGTCACACACCGACGCCTATCTGTGTGGAGGACGTCCCATGATTGAGGACGCTAAGAGGTTGTTAATCCAGAAAGGCATGAGTGTTGAACAGATCCGCCACGAAAACTTCTTTTAGGGGATCGATTTGGAGGGCGACCAACGTTCCCTCGCTGATCCATGACCCGCGTTCCGGTTGAATAGAAGGAAGAAAATCGCAGTCAGGCATGCGCATTGACATCTTTCAGCATGCAGAGAGGCCTGAACCATTGTGCGGTGCGTGGTAGGCCTGTTCTGTCGAGGAGCGAAGATAATCAATATGGACATGGGCGCAATGATCATGCGCATGCGCCGCCAGAGCCACAGCCAGAATCCCACTCCCAACGCGCAATACCAAGCAGTCCCCTTCTCCTGACGGAAAAAGAAAAAAGAGGCCTGAGCCGGCTGAGCCTCTCAAGGCGAGGGAGAAGCCTTGTCTACAAACCCTGTAGAATTGTGGGGCGCTCAGTCAGCGTCAATTTAGCAGGTCAGAGGAGGCGCAGAGATAATCTAACCCAAAGGGTTTGGGCCGCAGCCTGCTAGTGCGAGGGACCCGGCGAGCGGTTCAACTGCTGGACGGGTGTGGTGGGATGATATTCGTTGAGGGGGTTCAGCTGATTGTCGGAACGGGAGTGGGTGATCAGATTCAAGATAGTGGAGTCGCGCTCGTATTGCTCGTCGAAGCCGAATTCGGCTGAGGCGGACCATCGGCGCTGTGGGTCGAGGAGAGATCATCCGTGGCAACTAATGCGCCAAATCGTCTCGCACGGCATCGAGCAATTCTCCTATATCTAAGGGCTTTTGAAATGTCTGACGAGCACCCAGCAGCTTGGCCGCGTTGAGCCCGCCCTCCCTCTCTAGGCCGCCGGACATGGCGATGACTTTGACGTTGGGAAAGCTCCTGGTCAGCTCCAACATCATTTCAAGGCCGCTCATCTCAGGCATGACGATATCGGTGATGAGTAAGTCCGCTGATTGCTCGCGATACAGCTCAAGACCAAGACGGCCATTCGACGCTTCAAGGACTTCGTGGCCGTCCCCTTCCAGAGCGTCACGGAGTAGAGAGCGTATTGGTTCCTGATCATCAATGACGAGTATGGTTGCCATGGGCGTATCTCCTTGACTGCCTCTGCGTGGCTTCCTGGCTCGGTGAACGGTTCCTCTAGAGAGAAGCATAGAAGAGGCCTTGGAAAATGTGCAGACCACAAGGAAGTACCTCCGAAGGGGGGAAGATACCCTCACGCTTGTGATAGACCCGCTTTGTTTCTGGTCTTTGTGGCTTGCGGCAAAGACGGGTGGAGGGGGGCGTTGTCCGGCAGACGGGGGCCTAGAAAGGGAACCAGCCGCCTAGCCTCGCATGCACCGTTGAGATTTCAACGGCCGACGTTCCTGAACCGGAATCGGTGAGAAATCACTGGCCAATACTCATCCCGACCCTAAGTTCTCTCTTTTTCACAGCTGCGCGCAAGCGTCATCCGCTGCGACCACGTGTGAGGCCCGCAGATCCGACGCAATCTGGATTGGCGCACCGAACTACTTCTGCGTGCGGAGTCCCTGCACCACTTTCCTCTCGAGGTCGGCTCGGTGAGCGAAGGTCTCGAGCGGCGTTACCTTCCACTGCATGATGCCCCAGGCGGGAAGCGCACGAACGAGTTCAGTCACCTCATCTTTCGACTTGGCTCCAACCACGAAGGCCCCGCCGAGAGTCCCGGCGACGATGCCTCCCGCACGGACATTGCCATCCTTCCCCAGACTCTCGAGGGTTGGGATGACGAGTGTGTTGAGCAGCTCGATCGTCTGCTCGCGGCTCGTCGGAGCTCCGGCTTGAGTTGCCTCGAACTCGACCAGATAGAGCATATCCCTGCTCGTGGCGTTGCGCTCAAGTTCATGAAGCACAACGTCCCGCCGCGCACCACCTTCGCCAAATACTGGTTGAAGAGGCAGTGCGACGGCTACTGCTATAACCAGAACTCCCGTCAGCACCATGGCTTTTGATTTCCTGAATCGTGTCATAGGCTTCACTCCTTTCCTAAAGTGACAGCACAACCCAATCTTTTTTACTTTAGGTACCACGGCATATGGAAGTCCAATTGAAAATGCAGGAATCGACGCGCGATCATTCTGATGGATAAGAATCCCGCTATCGTTTCATGGTTAGTTTTGCCTAAAGCTGCTGCATGCCCGTCACAAAGCCCTTTCGCTCCTCGATGGGCACCTTCATCTCGATGAAGATATAGCGCAATACTTTGTTGATCCCATCCGCGATTTCGACACAATGCACAGACAAGCGACGGCAGGGGCAAATCAAGAAGAGCATGGGAGCCTCGCAGGAAGGTAATTCTAGGAGGGTTTCAGCCTAGGCGCAAGGGCTGAGAAGGGGGAATGGGTGTATTGATAGGCGGGCGCGATGAGGGAGCTAGATCGTCCGTGGAACAGTGTCACGCGTGGCGAGGCAATTACCTGTCCAAACTTTCAGTGGGGGAGTACAATTGCGGCAGTCAATACGCACGCGTGCTCGATAGAGACAGGGAGACAGTATGGCTGAGTTTGTTTTGCGGGATGGTCAACGTCTCAAGACCTTCGCGCCGGTGCGGTATCGTGGGGACGGGATTGCCGGTGAAGGAATCATCAAAGATCTTTCGCTGAGCGGGAGCTACATTATCGGGAATAAACCGGTCTCCATTGGGATGGTGCTCGCCCTGGAAATTTTTGTGCCGGGAGCCCCGGCGGCGCTCTTGCTGATCGATCGTGCCACCGTGAAATGGGTCAAGCGGACTAAGTTCGGGGTGACTTTTGACACGTTCCAGCCGAAGGTGGCCGAGCGCATCACACAGGTCATCTCCACGCTGGTCAAGACGCACCATGGCTCATCTCGCAATGGCTAAACGTAGCGGGCAGATGGAAGGCCCCACTTACCAATAGACGGGTCGGCGCAGGTCTCGGATGATTCAATCGAGACTCGCTGAACGGCTCAGCCGACCGTGGGGAGGGGTCAAGGCTCTCGAACGCGTGAGGGATAGCCAGAGTGACCCATGGCCGTCACCCCTGTCCATAAAACCCTCTCAAGGCGTTGTCGATGTTCAGGATGAGGTGAGGGGAGTCGGTGATGCGTCGTGTGCCGTGCGAGCCTACCGATTCGAATTGTTTTACTCCCGGTTCGATCCCGGTTTTTCTCCCGATTCCAGATCTCACTTCCTCTCACACGATCCCTCTCTCCATTGATCGCCTTTTCAGGTGCGGTCCATGTGAGTGATGCGCGCCACGAGGAGGTGGCGCACATGTCCATGTGCATTAACTTGGCGACTCCGAGCCCTGCTCCTACCAGAGATCAGTGGACACGTTGGACGCGTGCAGGAGAGATACAGGGAAGATGGCTTCGAGGTGCTGTGGCGGACCAGGACCAACCGGTGATCTAGGAAACCACCGGTAGCCTACCGCAGTCGTTGACCTTCGTAACTGCATTGACTAATGTCATCACACTTCCTCATTCCTGGATGGAGGCCTATCACGTGAAGCCGGGACGAATGTTGTGTGTTGTCTCCTCCTTATTCCTTCTGGCAACCATACAAGCCTGTAGTCAACCGCAGCAGGCGAGTCACTCACCATGCGCCGCCCTACATGCGACGATGCAAATGAAGCCGAGTGCCGATCTGTCACTCATGTTCGGGAATGATGCCATCCAAACGGCGTTAGACACCATGACACGACATGTTGGCCAGAATGAAATTACATCGACGACTGAACTGACACGTTTAGGAACAGACGCGGCTGTCCGGACTGCGGACGCGAACGGTAAACATCTGAAGCCACAAGACAAAGCGGTTCTGGAAGCATATTTACGAGAAGATGTCGTTCCCGCGATTCAACAGAGCCCCACATGCGTCTTTAAGGTAAGTGCGTCAAGTAAGCCCGATGTCAGCATCGAAGATGTGTACCTCGAACACATTGGAGACAGGCAAATAGCCAAAGTAAAAATTGCCAACACTGGACAAGGGGGAGCTCGCTTCATCCACGTGGTTTTGCGGAACATTATTAACGGTATGAATCCCCTCAATGGTCAGACTGAGATGGTCTTAGGTCCGGGTCAATGGCGTAATGTCAGTAACCCGCAGGCGACATTCACACTGTCTGATATTGGACCTGGAAAGAAGACGCTGACCGTCGTTGTTCAACTCAGTTACGCCAAAGAAGCTGGAAGTCAACCCTTCGTGTATCAGGAGGAGTGGACATACGATCCTCTCTCTCAAACCTTTAAGCAGTCTCCAATCAAATAAGAAGAAAAAGGTGTCAGGAACCATTATTTGAGCTGACGGCGGTGTGCTGAGGATTGCGCATGGGGTTTGCCACGTGGAAGCCACACTGACCAAGCGCTACCGACCCGCGCTTGGCATGGACCTCAAGGGCAGCCGCGCATAGACCCTTCTGCTATCATTCGCATCCCTTATACAGGGTGCTTCTCTGCCATGCCCCTATGCTCTTGCGTACGAGCGTGTGTCTCTGGCTCGGCGTCATGAGGAAGCAGCTAGAAAGATCCTTCGCTTCGACGATACGGACTCGTCCTTCCTCCCGCAGACACTCTTACGAGCTGTGCTTTGGATTCAATTGACACGCAATCACAAAATCACGGTCATAGGGATATGCTTCTGCCATCTCAAAGCCGATGCGATTGCGTTCACTCTGGCATTCCCGAG